>FLOH01000087.1_pt1 | contig 263568 bp, 231 predicted proteins | sample 756751 | NCBI WGS metagenome assembly FLOH01 (sample SAMEA4026879, study PRJEB14308) | marine metagenome | biome: coastal water; material: water | depth 74 m
TTATAATATTGATCAACTTAAACCAAGTTGTTCTTTATTAAATTTACCAAATGGAACAGTTTTAAACGGAACATATAGATTATTGTTTAATATGGAAGATAATGAATCAGGAATAAACAACATGATGATTTATATTGATAATAATTTAATTGCAACAATTCCCAATACAAACACTTACTATGATTTAGATACATTATTATTTAACAGTTCTAATCATACAATCACCTTTGTTTGTAATGATTATGCAAATAATGATAATACTACAAATGTTAGTTTCTCAATCAATAATAATTTTATAATAACAAAGAATGTGACTAATGGTTATTTGTTGCTTGATAACACTCCAATAGAAAAATATGTTCAAATGATATCAAGTATTAATTCTTCAAATGTTTCAATTTCATTAAAAATTAGAACTCTTCCAGTAAACAAAACAGCTCCTGCGGATATTAGACAAAACTTAATATATATGAATATATCTGCTTCAGTTCAATCAGAATCTAAAGTTTATTTTTCATTACCAATAAATTTACTTGAAAATGTGACTATTTCAAAACTTTTCATGTGGTCAGATCATAATACTGGAACATTTGAAGGGCCTTATAATATAATATTAGTTGATAATACTAGTGAAAAATATCAATTTTATTTTTCAACTGATAGATATTCAGAATTTATTATTGGAGAACAATATTCGAGCTGTTCTTCTGGTGCCATAACTAGTTCTTGTATTTGCGGTAACACGGTGTATAATTCAGGTTTTTGTTGTAGTAATATTTATAGATCATCTGCTTGTAGTAGTGGAGGCGGTGGAGGCGGAGGCGGCGGTGGAGGCGGAGGCGGAGGCGGAGGAAGTGGTGCAAGTATATCTAATTCTTATTCTATGAGATGGATGTCTATAGAACCTAATGAAATGAAATCAGCATTTATAAATTCAGAATATTATTCTATTTCATTCACTACTTTAAGTTTTATGACAAAGAAACCACTATCAGATATAACGATAGATGTTGTCGCCATTAAAGAAGCTCCAACAAATTTAAAATCATTAAAAGGAAAAGTGTATGAATATGTTAGTTTGACAGAAAATAACTTTGTAGAATCTGATCTTTATAATACAAAAGTATCTTTTAGTGTTTCAAAATCCTGGATTAATAATAATAGTGTTAAAAAACAAAACATAGTATTATTCAGATATATAAATGAGTCATGGTACGAACAAGATACAACTATGTCATCAGAAGATGAAAATAACACTTATTATGACGCAGTAACTTCAGGTTTTAGTCATTTTGCAATAGGAGAAAAAGAAGAAATAATCATTATTCCTCCTTTGCAACCAAAAGAAAATAAAACAATAACAGAACATATTAAAACTACAACAGAAGAAGTAAAAGAAGAAATAAAAGAAGAAAATACTAATACTCTATTAAGTAAGAAATTTTTAATAATCATAGTTATAGTATTTATAATAACAAGTTTTTTCATATTAAGAAAAAATTCTGAACAAAAAATAAAAAAGAATAAACAAGAACTCATTAAAAGTTCTAAAAGTAAAATTCAGAGAAAAAATATGTGAACAATAGTTCAAACAATAGTTATTTTAGGAATTAAATATTTAATTCTTCTACTGTTCATAACACATTTTTTTAAACTCTTCCACCAATAAAGGATTATTTATCATTGTTTGGAATAATGCTTCCATCATTCCTTTGCTTGTATCAATACCATTTATTGGTTGATTCATTAGTTTGTTTGTAAACTCATTTGCGTCTTTCTTTAATCCATCTATTCTAAACGCTTCTTTGTCATCTAATATTAATCCACAATTACAATACTTTGCTGTTGCAGGGTTTTGTTGTTTACATCTTGGACAATTTATTGGTTCCATAACTACTTTTTCTTTTTCTAATTCTTCTTGTCTTTCTTTATCTAACAACCCTCTACTCTCTAAGAGTTTTCTTTCAACTTCTTCTTCACCATAGTGTAAATATACGTTTGGCATATCACTTGTGCCTGACCATCCAGCAAATATTCTTAAATCACGTTCATTGAATTGATTCTTTGCCAAGAATGTTAATCTACTATGTCTTAACAAATGACAAGTAATATATTTCTTTATTCCTGCTCTATTAGCAGATGTTCTTAATAAAGAATTAACTGTTCCTGGTTGTAATTGTCTTCCATAAAAATTAGTTGCAAAATTAATAAACAAATAATAATTTCTATCCTCGCCAAAAGGATGTTCATTAATCCATTCTCTAAAGTAAGGCTCAGAATCTATCAAGCGGATATTTCTTTCTCCTGTTTTTCCTTTAACAAATATTCTTATGCCATAGTCATCAAAAGAAATATCTTTAATTCTTAATCCTAAGAACTCTGATATTCTACATCCACTCTCATACAATCCAGAAATTATAGCTCTATTTTTAGACCAAGTGTTAACAGAAATTAGTTTTCTAATTTCATTAGGTGATAAGATTCTATTTTGATCTAAACGAGTGGTTATTTTACTCATTTTAAGCTTTTTAACCAAATCAGGGTAGTCTTCGGTCTTATATAACCATTTGTAGAACTGTCTAACTCTAATAACATAGTTATTTCTAGTAGATTTTTGTTTATTATCTTCCTTAAGATATGCAAAGAAACCTTCAATATCTTTTTCTGTGGCTTCATCAAAAGGTTTTTTTAACCATCTACCATGCCTCATCACAGTATAAATGATATCTTTAATTGTTGTATTGCTAGTAACTTTAAATCCATTACCAGCCAACAATGCGTTGTAATACTCTTCAAGAACCAATTGATTCTTTTTTACAAGTCCTTCATCTTTGATATATCTCTTAGACATTTCGAGATATCTCTTACTTTGAAGTTCTTGTTCGTCCAATGCTTTATTTGCGTTTTTCATATATTACCTCTGCATTTGAACCAATATAGACTTAAGCACTAATTGATATAAAACTAAAAATAATACGAACCGAATAGACTATTATAACGGATAAAATGCGAGCTTGCGGAGCTTGAGATCGGGGTTCGATTCCTCGCAGAGACGTTTATATTCTTTCTAGATTTTTTAAATATTTCAATGTTTTTTTAAAATCATTAGCATCTATTTTTTTATCAAAGTTCATTGTTTTAAATGCATGTTCATATTTTGGATCATAGTGTTCTTTTAAGATTAAATACCAAAATTCATATGCTTTATTTTCAATTATTAATTGTATGAGTTTTTCTCTTAAGGAATTTGACATAAATTTTTTTAAACTATTTGTTTGTTCAATATATGTGACAAGATATGTTTTCATGTCAGGATATGTTTCTGCAAAATGTTTTGCTCTGTTTTCGAGTGAAACTTCTAAGAAAATTATTTTTGCTTTAGTCATTTCAGTCCATATTCTTTCAGGTATTATTACAGAACCTATTTTTCTTGCTTCTCCTTCAATATATATTTGCTTGAAGTTTTGAACTTTTTTCAGTTGTTCAAATAAATCAAATAAGAATTGTTTTTGAGAATTTGGTTCGTGATCTAATGCTCCATATGCGGAAGAATTATGCTTTGCACATAATTCTAAATCTATTTTATTATTAAGATTTTCAAGTAAAGTTGTTTTTCTACTTCCTGCTAATCCTTGAAGGATAATGATTTCAGGGAGTTTTATAGATTCTAGCTGTTCTAATATAAAATTTCTATATGCTTTCATCCCTGATTCTAATTGTATAACATCAAATCCTTGTTGGTTTAATAAGTATGTTAGTGTTTTTGATCTTATTCCTCCTCTTGAACAATAAATGATAATTTTTTCGTTTTTATAAGGAAGTGCTTTTTTTATTATTTCTTCAACATTTTTGAAAATATAATTAAATCCTAAATCATACGCTACTTCTGGCGAGACTTGCTTGTAAAGATATCCTACTTCATGATATTCTTTATTACTGGTTATGGGTATGTGTATGGCTTGTGGTATGTGAAACAAATCAAACTCTTTTTTAGTTCTAGAATCGAATATTGTTTCTTCTTTTATTTTTTCACAAGTAATTTTTTTAGGTTTAAATTTTTGTACTTGTTGAAAAATGTCTTTGCCTGAGTTAATCATATTTTTAGGGCTATTAATGCTTATTTAAAGCTTATCAATTATTTTTTCACAAACTTATTAAACAAAGTATTTACTCATTTTAATTATGGCTCAAGATTTAGATTATATTTTTGTTCTTAAAGCGATTCAAGAGATTCCTTTTGGTGTAGGTAAGAAATTATTGGCAGATTTTCTTGCAGGAAATATAAAAAATGAGTCTATTGCTCGTAATAAATTAAATAAACTTGAATCTTTTGGTTCTCTTGCATATGATCTTAATGAAGTTAGTGCGATTGTTGACAGACTTTTACTTAATAAATTAGTTAAATCTGTTTCTGTACAAGGAAAATCCTTTTGGAAAATTTTAGAATTGACTCCTGAGGGCGAAGAAGAAATAATTAATCCTGTTCTCTATAAGAAAAAACTTGCTAATCATGCAAAAGAATATACTACTAAGATTACTTCTAAAGATAAAAGTTTGTTTAAAGCTCTTGATTCTTTTCTTTCAACTTATAATGATGATCAGAAAAAAGCAATCATTAGCGATAATGAACATATTTTGTGCATTGCAGGTGCTGGTTCTGGTAAAACAACTGTTCTTACAAAGCGAATAGAGTTTTTAACAAAGTATAGATCTATTGATCCTTCTAAAGTTTTAGCAATAACATTTACTAGAAAGGCAAGGCAAGAAATGGTTAGTAGGGTTTCAAAGTTTGATATTCAGAATAAAATTCAAATTGAAACTTTTAATTCTTTTTGTGAAAAAATGTTGAAAAAACATAATGATTTGATTTATGATAAAGAAGTTAAAGTTTTATCTTATCGTGATAAAATAGTTATTGTTAATAAGGCTCTAATGGCTATGAATTTGAACATGAAACGAGCGGTTGCAGTGTATTTTACTTATTCTCAAAGAATGGGGAAATCTGATGAACAATTAGCAAATATTTTCATGAATGATTGTTTTTTTATTCGAGATTATTTTAAATTTAAAAATATGGTTTTAGAAGAATCATCTTTTGATAAAGCAGACTCTAAACATGTTGAGAGTTCAGCTCTCGTCTTTAAGGTCTGTAAGTATATAGATTCTTATATGCTTAAACATGGTCTTAGAGATTTTGCAGATCAGTTATTAGATACAATTGAATTGTTCCATAAGCATCCTTCTTTAATACCTAATTTTGAACACATTTTAATTGATGAATTTCAAGATGTTAATTCTACACAAATAGAGTTTGTTGATTTATTAAATTCTAAGAATGTGTTCGCAGTTGGAGATCCTCGGCAATCTATTTTTGGTTGGAGAGGTTCTGATATTAAATATATTCTTAATTTTGAAGAAAAATATCCTGGATGTGAAATCGTTTCTTTAGTTATGAATTATAGATCTTCTGAATCAATTGTTTCTTTCATGAATAAAGCTATTTCTTCTCTAGGGCTTAATGATATACAGAGTTCTGTTAAGGGTGAAAAAGATATTTCTCTTTTGAAAATGCCTAATGAAAGATCTGAATTTGATTTTGTTGTTAGTAATATTGTTTCAAGCAAAGTTCCTCGTAAGGAGATTTTTGTTCTCGCAAGGACTAATAAACAGCTTAATGAGTTATCAAAAGTTTTAGAGAATCATTTAATTTCTCATGTTGTGAAAACTGATGAGGTCAAGAGAAATATTGTTGCGGGTGAAGGAGATGTTACTCTTGCAACTATTCACGCTATTAAAGGTTTGGAGGCGGACACTGTTTTTATTGTTGGTTGTAATGGTGCAAATTTTCCTTGTAAAGGAAGTGAACATCCAGTTATTGATTTGGTTAAAGTAGAGGAGTATGATAAAGAAGAGGAAGAAAAAAGATTGTTTTATGTTGCAATTTCCAGAGCTAAGAAAACTCTTTTTTTAACTTATTCAGGTTCTAGACCTACTTCTTTTATAACTCCTGAAATGATGACTGTTCTTAAAGAGGAAAAAGTTAATTTGAATTTCTCTAAGAATATTTCTCTTGAACAAAAACTTCGTGATTGGAGAAGGGATGTTGCTGGTGATCTTAACATACCTGCATATTTAGTTTTGCATGATAAAACTATTATTGATCTGGCAACTATTAAACCTCAGTCAAAATCTGAACTTGAAAGTATTCACGGTTTTGGTCCTTCTAAAATTATGAAATTCGGAGATCAAATATTAGATATTATTTTAGGTTAAATTATTTTAGCTAAATTGTTTATTTAATTATTTTTTCGTAGAATAATTGTTTGTGGCTACTGCTATTTCAATTGCTTTTAGAAGTTCATATGCTTTGGGCATATTTTTTTTAAGTTCTTGTTTGCTTTCTTCACTCTTATAATAGTTATCAAATATGAATGCTACAAATTCTTCATTATGTTTTAGATAGTCTTTTAATTGATACTCATATTCTCCTTTTATTGAACTTAATAAACTTGTCTGTGATATGGGTCCTCCAAAGATAGTTTTGCCCATTATTGCATCATATGCATGGCCATATTCGTGAAGAGTTTGTTCGTCTATAATATAATAGTCTCCTTTTATACCTATTAAAACTGAATTGAACCCTTCTGATTGTCCTAGAGGGACTTTATCCCAAGTATATTCTTTAGGCCATCCTCGAGGAATTTTGCCTTTATTTCGGGCAAATTCTGGTTGGTCAGTTATTTGTCCATTAAAGAAAATTATTTCATTTCCACCTTGAGTCATTAATGATTGTATTTGATCAGGAACTTTTTCTAGTAACAATTTCCTTTTATAAACTATTTCGCTTGTTGAATCTGCTTCTGAACGGTATTCATATAGGGGGGATACTTGATCGTATGTTAGCATTGATTCAAGTTTTCTTGTAGTATCTGATTCAAATAATTCTATTGCGTTTGCAGGTTGTTCCCAGTATATAGCTTTTCTAATTTCTGCAGCATCTTTATAACTTATGTTGCTTGCGCAGCTATTTATTAACCATGCACTTAAAAGTATGAAAGTTTTTAATCTCATAACTTTAGAACTCTGATCTTATTTTTATGTGTTTATCTATTTGCATCTAGTGAGAATTTCTTCATCTATCATTATTGAATTTTCACTAATAAGCCTGAAATCAGTTGTATCTGCGTATCCTTCACTTACAATTGTTATGGTATTTTCATCAATAATATATTTTGCAGAATTAACTTCTTCACTCATGCTGGTTTCTGCATAAATAGAATTATCTTCTGTAAGTGTAATTTTGAAATAGGCTCCTTCTTGTTCCATTTCCCAACATCCAATATATGGTTCTTTTGTTTAACATCCGACTAAAATTAATAATAAAACTGATGTTATTAGAAATATTATTTTTTTCATATTATCACCTATTTTGATTTGGTGTTTATTATTTAATAAAGTTTCGCAATCAAAACATTTATATATTAGTCCATCTTTTATTATCTTAACATACACAAATGTATACTGCATTTTTATTGTTTTTAAACAATAAATATTACAGAGACAACAACGATTACACAGAAAGCGATAACAATGAATGAATCAGACGATAGAAGTATATTGGATGTAGTATTTTCTTATGTGAAAAAGTTATCTTTATTTGTAGTTGTAGTTATGTTTCTATTAATAATATCAAATATTGCGATGGCTGATCCAGTAGGAACTGGAACTATTACTCCTGGTGCAACCTCTAGAGGCTCAAATCCTGGCGCAGGAACAGTTGTTATACAAGGAGGAAATGTGACTAGTTTAGGGACAATTATTAGTGAATCTATAACCTCTAAATGGGCTGGATTTTATGGAACTTTAACTGGAAGTATAACTTTGGAGAATGCTGCGGGTGCAGTATTTTATAATTGGACTCAAGCAGATCCTGAAGGGAAAGTTTATGCAACGAGAGAAAGTTCAACCCCTACATGGGCTAGCATTGACTGTGCAACTCTTGGTCAAGTATCTGCTGAAGGAACAACTTTAGGCTTAGCATCAGGTGCAGATAATATAACTAATACTTATTGTGAAACTTGCGGGAATCATAGTGCTTTTGCAGTGGGAAGTGCTTCATTTGCAGAAAGTGAGTGTGCTTATAGAACAAATGCTTTTAATCAAGCAGGACCTCAATCTGCTGATTGGGATCAAATTTTGTTATATGAAGGAAGTCATGTAGTATATACTGCCATAATAAGTCAAAATACAACTGGTTTTGATGGTGGGGAATATGATTTTCAGTTACTTGTTGGAGAAAACGCAAGTGATGCTGCAACAACAAGCATGTACTTTTACGTTGAAATATAATTGTTAATTCTAAAAACTAAAATTTTTTATATTAATCTTTCAATCTTAATATTATGAATAAAGAAATCACAGATGAAAAGCTTGAAAAATATTTTTCTATTACAAAAGAAGCATTAGGCATGGTTAATGCAAATGAAATGGATGATGAAAGACTTGCTCAAGCAAAAGATTTTTTAGATATGGCAACCCGATATTATCAAGATGCAAAACATTTCAAAGAACAAGGTGATTATGTTCTTGCATATGGTGCACTAAATTATGCTCATGGATGGTTGGATGCAGGTGCAAGAATTCGTCTTTTCAAAGTAAATGATTCAAGATTATTTACGGTGGATGATTAAATTGTGTTTTACTTGAAAACTATTTGCGTTTAAAATAAAAAATAAAAAATAAAATTAAAAAATGAAAGAATTATTAGACAATTTACCTTTAATTCATACAGACCATAAATTAGATTTTTTAATTGATACTTGTTTTTTTGTGTATATTTTCGAACATAATAAAGAAAAAGATTTTCATAAATTTTTAGAAGAAAATGATTGTGGTATAACTTCTTTCAATGCAGAAGAATTAATGCATATAGAACATAAAATTAATGATCACACTAGAAATAGGATGCGAAAATTTTTCCATAATGAAAAAAGATTTTTTTTACTTGAAATTCCTGTACACCCTGGCAGTAAAGAACAAGAACTTAATTTTGTAAGATTAGTTATTCCTGATTTGGATAAAACAGAACATGATCCTAGTGATGCAGTTTTATTAGCCGCTGCAATAAAAATTGGTGCAAATGTATTAACCAGGGATAAACACGACATTTTTAATTCGCGATTGAAAAATTTTTTAGAAAAAAATGGTATTAGTGTTTATAATAAATTTGTTTAATAATTACCTTTTCACTAAATATTCTACTAAGCTTCTTGCAACTGGATGATGTAAAAATATGAACTCTCCTTGTAAATTTTTATTTGTTGGTAATTGTATTCTTGAAAAATTTGATTCAATAAGGGTTTGCAATAATTCATGGACAGTTGGTTCTATAGTGCTTCTGCCTGCTAATAAAAGTTCAGATAACTCTTGTGCATTTTTTTGATAAATATCTATTGATTCTTGATGAGTTAGATTTGTTGAAGAAACAAACAAGTTTGATTGTTTAATATTAAACGTTGGATGAAAATGAGTTAATCTTGATTTAGAAACAACATAAAGAGCCCATTGAAAAGGAGAATAATTTCTGTTATCTTGATAAAATGCAGCAGCAAAACCATTATCAATCAAACATAGAGCGTGTTCATTAAAATATAGATTTATTGGTGATTGTTCATAAACAATAGCTGTTTTTTTAAAATCAGAGTTCATTATATAAGAATAAATATTTTTTTTATAAAGCTATTCTAATCTTTCTCTATTTTTGGATAAATTCCTGGTTGCATAAATACTTGGTCTGCTTTTGCAGCTATGCCTTGATCTTTTTTTAGAATTACATCGGAACTAAGTTTTGAAATTGCAGTCATAATTAACTCCTCTTTCAGAGTCATAATTGCGACTTTCATATCTGGTTCTATTCCTGAATCTAATTTTACGATTCCAGGAATTTTTAAACTTGCACCATTACAAATTGAATTAACAGTTGTATCCATAACCCATATTTTTGGCAGATGTTCCACTGCTTTTTCAATTGGTTGAATAACTTTTCTGATGAGAGTTTCATCTCCTTGTTTCCAAAAATAATACGCATCACTTAACTCTTGTAATGAGCAAATAGTTTCTTCTTTGAAAGGTCCTGCTTTTGTTCTTCTTAATTCAAACATATTTGCTCCAACGCCTAATTTGACTCCTATGTCGTGGCAGAGTTTTCTAATATAGGTTCCTGCTTGTGTTCCTGTCACAAATAAAACATTTTTTCCATCAATTGCTAGAATATCAAGATAGTAAATTCTTCTAAATCTATTTTGTCTTTTGACTGCACTTTTTATTGGAGGGAGCTGTTTTATTTTTCCAACAAATGTTTTCATAACTTTTCTGATTTCATGTTCAGGAACATCTCTGTGAAGTTTCATTAGGCAGACATATTCTTTTCCTGCAGTTAACAAAGAAAGTGTAACTCTGGTTCCTCTTCCAAGTGCAACAGGTAATATGCCTGTAACTTTAGGATCTAAAGTTCCTGAATGTCCACTTTTTTTTATTCCTAGAATTTGTTTAACATAAGCTGAGACTTGATGGCTAGTTGGTCCTTCTGGTTTATCAATATTAATTATGCCGTATTCTATCATCTCACTAACAGTTCTATCTTCAGGTTTTTTTCCAAATTTAGAATCTGTTTTTGATTCTCTTTTTACAAGAATTTCTCTTTCCTTATTTTCAAAAGGTAAATTTCCCATTAATATACAGAAAAATTTCGACATTATATAGGTTTTGGTTTTAATCAATTAAATGTAGTCTATATTTAAATTTTATAAACCTAACTTTCCGTCTAATTCTCTACCTATTTCTTTAAGATTATCAAATGCTCTATCTACATTGCCTTTAATAATATCCACTAAATTTTCCAGATTATCGACTTTTAATTGATATCCTTCTTTTTCAGATGTTACTATGCCTGCACTCATTAAGCTGTTCAAATGGTGAACAACTGTTCCTCTGGTTAAACCTGTTCTTAAAGCTATTTCATCAGATGTAATTGGTCCTTCTTCTTTCAGATTTCTTATTAAAACAATGAATATTCTGAAACAGCTCTTATCTTTATCTCTATTGCCAAATAATCCAAGACTCCCTCCAAACCATTGTAATTGCTCATTTATATCACTTTCTCTAGGTTTTCTTGAGCTAATTATAGTTATCTTTGTGAATCTCATAATATAATTAAGCAAAATCCTTTTTTAAAGGTTTTTATTCGATATTAGAAAATAACTGTTTTAAGCAAGGTATACTTTTACATTGACTTATGCCTAGTCTAAATTCTGCGCCACCTTTTATGCTCTTAGAAAACTGTGTTGCATGATTTTTTATTGTTAAGAAAGAAATGTTATGTTTATTTGCTAATTCTAAGTAATTTTCAAATATTTTAACCTTATTTTCTTTTTCATAAGTGTCATTTTTTTCATAATCATTTATTTGTTTGAATATGTATGGATTCGTCATTGCAGCTCTTCCAATCATTATATAGTCAACTCCACTGTCCTCAAGTTTCTTTTTAAAGAATTCAGGATTGTTAACATCTCCATTTCCAATTACTGGAATACTAATTGTTTTTTTGACTTCTTTGATTGTTTTCCAATCTGCTTTACCGCTATAACCTTGCTGTTGAGTTCTTCCGTGAACTGTTATTGCTGCAGCACCTGCATTCTCTGCTATTTGTGCAACTTTTATGGCATTAATGTGTTTATCATCAATTCCAAGTCTTATTTTTACTGTTACAGGCTTTTTTATTGCAGATGAAATTTGTGTTACTAATTCTCCTATTAAAGAGGGGTTTTTTAACATGTCACTGCCTGCGCCTGTTTTTATTACTTTGTAAGCTGGGCATCCACAATTAATGTCGATTATATCAAATTTTTTCTCTAGAAATTTTGCTGCTTGAACAACTTCTTCAACATTACTTCCAAATAATTGAACTCCTATTGGTTTTTCTGTAGAATCAACTTTTAACATTTTCAAAGTACTTTTATTTCCTCTGACAATTGCTGCGCTGCTAACAAATTCTGTGTATGTTAGTGCTGCACCATATTTTTTTGCTAATGTTCGAAATGCGATGTCTGTTACTCCTGACATTGGTGCGAGAATTGCTTTTGATTTTAATGTTGGAAAGTCCATGCTGTAAGATAAATTATTTGTTTATTAAATGTTTATTATTTTTTAAAAGAATCATATGCTTTTTTCCCAATTAAATAAGTTAATAATAGTATGGTTGTTCCTGCTCCAAAAATACTCGCATTAAAAGAAGTTGTTTCGTTTGGAAGTTTATTCTGATAGCCTAATCCTGTTGAATGATTTGTATGCATTCCAAAGTTAGTTGCTTGGTTAGAATTATCTTTGAAATTGTGCATAATTAATTCAGATAGTTCTCCACCAAGGGTGTTTGTAAGTTCTGTATTGTCAGTTTGAATGGGACTTGTTGGTGTTTTTGTTTCGTTATTGGTAGTTACATAAGTTTGATCTTGAATAATTTCTGCGGTTGCATAAATTTGCTTTGGTCCATCATAAGTTATTGTTAGACCTTTTACTGTGGTTGTTATATGTATTCCATAATCATCTCCTAAATTTTGAGAGTTGTTTTTATTCCATTGATTTTTTGGTTCCCCAAAAAAATGTTTTTTAAAACCTTTTGCCATATAAATTTATTTCTTTATCTAGTATTTAAATGTTTCGTTTTTGTAACTACTATTAAGAGACAACTTAGTGAATATGTTTGTGTCCTAGTGCATACACAAGAACTGCTATCATCATTAGTATCCCTCCGAAATACATCAAAACTCCATGATTTATTTCTGCAGGTGCTTCTAATTGTCTTGTTACTTCACAAAGATTTTCATTTCCGTCTGCAGGATCAAAAGAACATGTTTCTGAAACAACCCATCCAGTTATTCCTTCCCCAATGAAAAATAGTGATACAACTAATATTACTGCGAATGGAATTATTATTCTTAGTTTCATAGTATAATAAGTGTTAGTATTTCTATAAAAATGTTTCTAGCTAATAACTCTGCTTTGATGTTCACTTTTAGCTATTCTTATAATGTGATCAACATAGCTTTCTAGTTTTGGTTCATGACTAACAAGAATTATTTGTTTCACATTTATTTGTTCAAGCAATTCTCTAATTTTATCAAGTTGTTCTGATGAAAAACCATCTGTTGGTTCATCAAGTATTAACAAGTCTTTTGTTTTAATTGTGCCCATAAAGTCATTTATAACTTTGTTTAAAGCCAGTCTATATGCTAATGCTACAGAAGTTTTCTCTCCGCCAGAAAGATTTTCTATAAATGTTTCGTAGCCATTCTGTTCAATTATGGGTGTAAACATTTCATCTAATCTAACATTTAAGTTTTCATCTTCAATTAATATGTTAAACCATTCTTGAAAATATTCGTTGAATTCTTGATGAATTCTTAGCATGATTTGTTTTTCCATTAGATAAATTATATTTAAAAAATATTTAGACAGCCAATTGCTTGTATCATTAACTTTTTGAAGTTCTTTTTTTGATTCTAATTTTTTATTTATTTCTTCTTGTAGTTTTAATTGTATTTGTTCAATAGTTCTTTTTTCTTGTTCTAATTCTGCAAGTCTTATCTCTTCTTTTTTTTGTTTATATTTGATTTCTTCAATTTCTAATTTTGCTTTTTTATAATCTTCTTGTATTTGAGGTTGTTTTTCAAGTTTATTTTTAAGTTCTATAATTTCTTTTTCTAGTTGAGATATTTTTCCTTCAAAATTCTTTTTTTCAGATAATATTTTTTCTTTTCTTTCTTTGTACTCTTCTAACTGTTTCTTTTTTAATTGTATAAGTTCTTGTTTTCTTATTGTTTCTTGAGCTATTTTTATTTTTGCATTTAATTCTTCAATATCTGTTTTTCTTTTTAATTTGAGCTCTTCAAGCTTTTGTAGTTGTAATAAAATGTTTTCTATATTTTCATGTTCTTTTAAGTGAACTTTCTTTTTATAATCTGAATCAACTTTTTGTTGACAAACAGGACATTCATCTAGCGCAGTTATTTTATCAACTATATCTTTAGAATTATTTTTCATGGCTTTAAAAGTTGCTTCTCGAGAGATAATTTTGTTTAAATTTTCTTCTAATAATTGTTTTTTTTGTTCTAAATCTTCTAATGAATCAAGTTTATTATCTGTTTTTTCTTGGTTTAAAAATTCTTTTTCTAAGAATGAAATTTTTTCTTTTAATTCTTCAACTTCTTGTTTATCTTTCAAGATCTCTTTTTTTTCACTATCTATTTTGCTTTTATTAATCATTAATTGATTATTTATTTTTTCAATTTCTTTTATTTGATCTTCAAATTTGATTATTATTTTTTCTTTTTCATTAAGTTCTTTTCCGATAATTAAAATATTGTTCACAACATTTTTTTTATTTGTATCAATTTTTTTAACTTGATTTTTGTATTCTTCTAATTCATTCTTTTTATTTTCTAAATCTTCAATTCTTGTTTCAAGTTCTGTTTTTTTAATCTTCAATATTTTTAAAAAATTTAATGTGTTCTCTCTAATTCGTTTATATTTGTCAATATCAAATATTCTTCTTAAAATGTTTAATCTTTCATCAACGCTTTCATATAGAATTTGTTTCATTTCTTCTTGAGGAGTATATACTGTGTATCTATAAATCAAGTTTTTTGATTTTGTTAGTAGTTCATCAGGATATCCAATTAGTTCTAATATTTTAGATTTTAATTCGACTGGGGTCAATTCTTCTTCAACACCATTCATAGTTATTGAACCTGATTTCTGAGCAACTGATTTTATACTTCTTTTTAGAGATCTTTTTATGATGACGTTTTTATCTTCAACATTAAAATCAAGTTCTACGCTTCCTTCTTTTTTCCCATGTCTGAGTAAGGCTGTTCCAGATATTTCTCCTCTTATAATTCCAAATAATGCAAATTCTATCCCTAAGAGAATTGTTGTTTTTCCTGTTCCAATATCTCCGCTGAGCATAATTGATCCTTCAGAGAATTTTATTTCTTCATCTCCATAAGACCTAATGTTCTTCAGTTTAAGAGAATTAATTATCATAATGAAACAGAATAACTCTTAATTTATATGTTTTTTTGAGAATTAGTAATCTTAGCCAAAGTCACAAGAACAAGTATGACATCTATATCCTCCTTGGCAGCTACCATGGTCTATTCCGCAAGAGTCAACGCCACATTGGCAATATGGGTCTGAAAAACAGCACGAATGATCAATACAAACGCCAGTTTCTCCTTCGCCAGGGATACAATCTCCATTTGTTTCACAATCGTAGTTTTGCCAGTAGCAATTGTCTCCAAAACTATCTGCATATAAGCATTCTGTGTATTCTAATGTATTGCAATCAAATGTTCCTTGACATTCATCGCATGTGTCTGGATCTCCATGAGAATCAGTACATGCAATAACTCCATTTACACAGTTTTCGGGCGCATCATCAACACAACCATCAGAATTAAATAGCTCGCATGATTCTGTTCCACCTGCACATATGCCGAGAGGGTCTCCACATTCTCCGCAGTTTATAAGTTCTCCACAGATAGTTTGATATCCGCAGCTTATTCCCAGACTTTCACAAGTATCTTCACATTCAAAGTAATTATCAAAATCTTGTAAACTTAAAGTGTGGATCCTAAATGCTTCATCTTCCGCATTCCACCAATGCCAGCTTCCTGTTATAATGTTTACAATTGTTTCTCCAGGTCCATAATCTTTGCTACATAAAAATTGATTATTTCCAAAAAAGAATAAGTCATTAAGTATGCTTCCAACTGGATCTTGATTTCCACAACAAGCATTAGGTATTAAAGATGATAAATAGTGGCCTGAAAATATTGAAAATTCATCAGAAGGAATTGCGCCGCAAACATCTGCACTGCTTCCACCATCTGAATCTGGGTTACAAATGTTTTGAAACCTGCATTGTTGATCATAACAATCTATAAAACCGTCTTCATCGTCGTCAATATTGTTTGTGCAGTTTTCACTAGCACTCACAAAAGATATTGCAATAATCATTACAAGAAAAATTATTGCTCCTCTTTTTAGACTCATATTTGTTATTCTTATCATATTGGCTTTTATATTTTTCTAAACTAGAGGTTTTATTTATGTTTTTACAATACATTCACAAAGCATACATATTTCTTCTTCATTTAAACATTCTCCATGATTTGTTTGACAATCATCAAATCCACATTCACATGGGCCTGTAAAACAGCATTTGTTGTTTAAACAGCTTGTAATTTCAAATTCATCTGCTGCAGCACAATCAGAATTTTTTGTGCAATCAAAATAAAAATCATCTTCTTCAATATTTATATTTTCGTCTTCAATAGTTGTTTTTTCAAATAAGTTTATTGAACGATTGTTTGTATTGTTGTCGAAGGTTTTATTATTTGAATTGTTTATGTTAGCAGTTTTATTTTCAAAATAATTTTGTTTAAATAAATAATTGGTGCTCATGATGATTATTAAAATTATCATGACAATTATTGTTGCGCTAATAATAATTCCAATTGTTTTTGTGCTTTTTTTGTTTTTTTTATTAGTTTTTTTAGTTTTATTTTTTTTCATCTAAGCAACCTTTTCTTCTGATTTCATTTGACTTATTATAATTCTTGAAAAATCGAATTGAGTCTTTAATTTCGCAACTGTTTGTTCAAATACTTCAGGTGTTGGAACGTATAGTTCGCATTCTAAATCATAATGATAACTTGTTTCAGTGACATAAATTACATAAGGGTTATTTTTTAATAAATCAATTATAGTTTTTTTATTTTGTTTTGAAAATCTGTATGATAAAAATATTTTATAATGTTGTAATCCAAGTGCTTCTCTATTTATCAGGGTTTGATATGCTAATATTACTTTTTTTTGTTCTAGATTTTTAATTGCTTTTTTTAATGTCTGTATATTTATTTTTAATTTTTCAGATTGTTCTTTCAGTGTATTCGAGGGATTTTCTTGAATTGTTTGTAAAACTTTTTCTTCTGTATTTGTTATATCAATTTTTTTACTTCCTCCTGTGATGTAAACTTCTTTTCTTATGTGTTCGTGCAGAAAGGTCATTGGGAAATGATAAACTTTGTATGCTAAAGAAATATCTTTTGATAACACGTTTGATGCTATTTTTTCATATAGGTCTTCCCACATTTTTTGGAAGGTTCCAAAATCTTTTGCCCTTAGAACTATTACAAAATTTTCTTGATCATATTTCTCAACTAACCAGACAACTTTAATTGTTTCGTTAATACTTTTTATCAGTTCTTCTTTACTTAGTAAAGTTTCTATTATGATTCTATAATATGTTTGTCCAAGTTTTGAATAATCAATTAATGGTCTGTATTGTATTATTTTTTCTTCTTCTAGTTTTTTTATTCTATAACTTACAAATGCTTTTGATCTTTTTATTTGATGTGCAACTTTTTGATGTGATTTGTTATAATTGAATTCTATTTCAGATAATATTTTTTTATCCCATGCATCAATTTTTTTTGTCATTTTATTGTTTTTATTTAATATTTCATCTTTTTGACTTAATTATTGTTATATTTGTTTTATATATAAATGTTACTATCTTTAAGAAATAAAGTTTAGCTGGGAGGGTTTAATATGGATTCAAAAGAAGCAGTTTCAAGTATTGATTTAATGGAGGGATTTAGCCGTTTGGTTAATTTACATAAAGAGTTTGGCGGGTTGGACGAACTTGTCAAATCTGCAATTGGTGTAAAAACTTTGAGTGGAAAACGATTAATTCAAGCAGTTCAAAACTCTTCTGAAAGATATATTAAACAATTAGTTCGCTCTGCAATTAAAGATAACGATTTTTTTGATGCATTCATTCTTGCTCAGAAATCTTCTTTACATGATTGTACTTCTTTAATTCCTGCATTATCTCAAGAACAAATTTCTGTTGAAAAAGATAATTTTTTTAATATTTTTTTTGATATTTGGACTTCAGGTGTACAGTCTTATAAACGAAATGTTATAACTCAATATTTCTTAAATTTTATGACTTCTCAAAATCAGACTGTATATCAACATGAATTCAGTCCGATTGGGAGGGTTGATTTCGACTTGGGTCCTAATATAAAAATATTCTTTGGATCTGAAAAATATTTTGCAATTGGTGTGTGTGCTATGTATTTTGATGCTGATTCAAAAAAGATTATTTTGGATGGAAAAGAAAATGCTTATGTGAGAATTTCAGGAGATCCTAATTCTGTTCCTGTTAGAAGATTTGTTTTTGATGAGGAACATGGTTTTCCTTCTGTAGATGATGTTTTTCCTGTTAAAACTAGTTATTTCTTTGGCAGTTCTCCTTTTATGGTTGTTAATGATTCCATTGCATTATTTTCGTCTCAGGAATCAACTGGTTTGATGAGGGGAGATTATGTTAAAGAATGTCTTAAACCTACGAATGCATCTCTCTTGTGGGATTATTCAGAACAAGATTCTTTAAGTTCTGCAGGTGCTTTTTTCTTAAAATCTGTGGACTCTTCTCTTAGAGAAATCGTTAAATATGATCCTTTATTTGAGGGTGATGTGAGTGAATAAAAACTTAGATCAGTTAGCTTTGTGGACTCCTGACACTGATAAATTTGAAAATGTTTCTTATTCAAAAATTGTAACTATTGATAATGTTGCTGAAAAAATTCTTAAGAAAGCGGATGTTTCAGGCAATTATTTAACTCGGGCAAGAGACAGTTATTCAGTTGCACAAATATCTGCAATGGTTCAATATTTTTTAAATCAGGAAAAATTTTATGAGGCTCACCTTTTATCGGAAAAATCTCTTGTTGGTTTAAATTTGAATGAGACTCAAGTTAAAAACGAAATTGATAGATTTGTGGCTCTGTTTTTTAAGGGTTGGTCAAAAAATCCTGTTGAATTTGGAACTTCTGCAAAGGAAGGTGTTGTGGATTTTAATGGATTTTTGAATTTGCATGGGGGTTATTTGTGTCCTGGTGAATTTAATCCTATTAAATATTTAAATTTTGGATTGAGCAATGACTTGGAAAATCTTTTAGGTGCTATGGGTTCTTATCCTATTGGGAAATGTATTATTTATTTTGATGTTGATGTTCAGAAATTTGTTTTACACGGTAGAGAGCATAAACATTATCGTGTTGATAGTATTTCTCTAAGAGATATTCCTCATAATATGTATTCTGGTGATGGAGGTGGTTTTGGTTATCATGCAGATATTGTTCCTCAGGGAGTTAAGCATGTGTTTGGTGGTGGAAGGTTTATAATTCGAGAAAATGAAATATTTGTTTTTGATAGTAGTGGTTCTTTTCACGAAATGCATGAATTAATGGTTAAAAAATGTATCTTGGGTGGTGGTGCAGAACAAAATGGTTCTTATGATGGTTCTAAACGAGAGGTAGGGGCGTTTTTCTTACGTAGGATAAAAGCTCCTTTTAGAAAATATTTAGGGCCTATTAATGAATCTATGGATTATGATTGTAAAGACAGTCCATTATAGAATAACTTAATAGTAGTAACATTTTTAAATGATTTATGTTTGCTATTGTTTATGAGTATACTTTCATTGCGTGATATGGCCTGCGAAGTTGCTGCTGATGCAGATGATTTAGCCAGATTTATTAGAAATAAATTTTCTGACTTACGTAGTCCTGAAAAACGAGCTTTGATTCATAGAGCTAATTTCTTTAATGCAATTCGTCCTTGGCAAGAAAAAAGAATGGCTGAAATTGCACATTATGTTGAAGGTTCTAATGCAACTGTGCTTCAATACTTTATTTCAAGAGATATAATGGGCGATGTTTTTAGTTATTCAGGTTATGAAGAAACTGCTCTTATTCGTGATCAAAGTGAAAGAAATCCTGTTGTTGCTGAATTAATTGATCAATCATTGGAAGAGTCTGGGCCTGCTACAATAATCGATTTTGGAACTTATGATGGAACTAGAATGAACGAGATAATTGGTCTTGTTAAAAATAAAAAATCCATTTATCATATTGTGGGTGTTGATATAAATGATCTTGTTAATGATGCATTTGATAATTCTTCAATACCTGGGACTTCTATACACACAGATGTTAGAATGCTTGCGCCTTTTTTAGTGACTCTTCCTGGAAGAAAAATTTATTTAGGTTTAGAAAACATCATGATGAATCTTATGGAGTCTAAGCTTATGGCTCAAGATCTTAGTTTAGGTCCTTTTTTAAGTCAGTTAATGCTTGATGAAGATACTTTAATTATGGAAAATGTTTCAGGTATTGTTTATAATACTATTCCTGATGGGCCCTTAGGGTTTGGTATTCCTCCTAAAGAACTTGCTAGGATGGAAGCTGAACAAAAAAATTTTTATGAAACTATTAAAGCAACTCATATTCGTGGTGTTGAAAGAATGTTCAAAGAATATTATGAAAGAACAGGTTTGCAAGATTTAGTTGGTGGAGAACTTCAAGCTCATGATGATCCTGAGTTGTCTAGAAAATTAATTCTTGTTCACAACCCTAAGGAATATGTGCAATATATGGATGAAGAATTTTTATTTTTAGCTCCTGAATTCACTATTGAATCCATTGCAGGACCTATTAGAAGTTCTGTTTTGTCCGATCCATTAATTCATTTAGGAGAATCAAAAGCTGTGACTAGTGATGATGTTTTTGAAACTCTTATAACATTATATTTATTTGATTTGGTTCTTGATAGTGCTTCTGATTGGAGAGTTGTTGATAATCATAATATTTCAAAATTAACTATGCGTTCAGGTTCTAAAGTTCATGATTCTGAGCTTGAACATCATTTTATGAGGTCGTTGTATGCGTCTCAGCAAGCAGGTGTTGATCCTGTATTTCATAATTTTACTGATACAATGGTTGGACTTGGTTTATATCCTGAACATTATAATGCTCTTCTGGGGGATTATGATGCTTTTTTAAGGGGTGAAGGTAAATCTCCTGCAGTAAAATATTTTTTAAAACAAAGACGAGATGATGGTGCAAGGAATAATAATATGATTCAATATTTACCAAGATTATTTGCAGGTCAAGAAAAAGAAGTTCATTATGACGCAATGGAAGAATTGTTTAGCAAGATAAATCTAACTTCTTTCATAAAAGTGAATGGAGGGTAAATATGCTCATATCTTCAGATTTAGCACCAAAAACAGAATTCTTTCAATGGTTAGCAAGAAAATCCTATCAAAGTACTAAGATGGAAGGTCGATTAGTAGATTATACTCAGAGTTTAATAGGTGTGGATGGTTCAAAACAAACATTTTCTTTTAGTTATGCAGTTCAAAATAATGCCTCAAGATGTAATTTTTGGAAAGAATATGGAACTTTTGTAACTATAGATGGATTTTTGCATTCACATAATTTATGGTCTGAAAGACATTTGCGCACTAATGAAGCATCTTATGAAGCTTTTAATCCAACAGATCACCCTTTATTAACGCAAGCACTTGATGAACTGAGCTTAGAAAGACAATTTGAAAAACAAACGTTAGATTCTTTATCAAATCTTGTCCCTGATTTATTTAAGTCTTCTGAATGGATGTATATTCCTCCCGAATCAACAATTGATTTGGCTGTAGTTGTAAAAACTAAATCGTATGAGCCTAAATTCCAGATAAAATCTCATAATTTTGGAAGAAAATTTAAAGGTTCTGAAAGTATTTATCATGTAGGAATTACTTTTCCCAAACCTGTGCGTGCGTTTGATGGGCGAAACAGATATAGTGGTGATTCTTTAACATTAAAGGTTATTTCTGGAATGCACATAGTTTTTTCAAATCTTGGTTATAAACGAGTTCATGTTCATAATATTTTTCAAAGATAATATTAGTTTTAACGTAATCTGGATCTATAAAAATAATCTACTGATTTTTCTAATTGCTTCTTTTTATAACCTGCATCAACACAAGTTACTTGTGGAAAATTTCTTTGAATTCTCTTTGCATCAGCTATTTTGTTACAATACATTGGGAATATTATGATCATTGGAACTTCTTGTTGGTAAAGTTCTGAAGCAATCTGTAAAGCTCTTGGAATATTAGTTTCAAAACCATTTAATCTAAGACTTTTAACTTCAATTATATGGGGTTTTCCTTTGTAGAAAACCAAGAAATCATATTCATGTTTTGTTTGTCTTTCTTCAACTACAATTATTCCATGAGGTGTTAATTGAAATTCAAATCCATTGACTTTTCTGGGGAAATTAACATCTAATTCTGAGTCTGCTAGAATTAGTCTTTCTAATGCAAGTCGCTCTGCAATTCGACCTCTAACTTCAAAAGGGTCGCAAACATTTGCAGGTAAAACTTTAGAATAATCAATGTCACTAATATTTTTGTTTGCTTGTGTCAACGCAGCAGATAAATTCATTTTATTCAGACTAGCGTCTTATTTATAAACCTTTGTGGTCGAGATATAATTTTTAGAAAATTCCTTTAGATAATTGTTCTGAAATTTTAACTAAACTTGATTCATATTTTTTGAAATCTTCAATATTCTTTCTTGCAACACCCGAATCCATCGCAGCCTTAGCAACTGCTGAAGCTACTTTTGGAAGCAATCTTTCATCAAAAGGAGTCGGAATAATATATTTTGGACCAAAAGATAAATTTTGATTATAAATGGAGATTATTTTTTTTGGAACTGGTTCTTGTGTTAGTTTAACTAATGCATTAATTGCAGCTAACTTCATTTCTTTATTTATGCAAGTAGCTTCAACATCTAAAGCCCCTCTAAAAATATAAGGAAATCCTAGAACATTATTTACTTGGTTTGGATAATCGCTTCTGCCTGTGGCAATGATTGCATCAGGGACAGCATCATAAGCATCTTCAGGTAATATTTCAGGATTTGGATTTGCTAATGCAAACACTATAGGTTTTGAAGCCATAGATTTAAGCATTTCTTTAGAAAGTAAGTTACCTACAGAAACACCTACAAATGCATCTGCTCCTTTCAAAGAATCTTTAAGAGAAATATTTTCTGTTTTTTGTGCGAACATTGATTTATACTTGTTAAGATCGTTTCTTTTTGAAGTAATCAAACCTTTTGTGTCATACATAAAAATGTTTTTTTCCAAAGCACCAATATTAATTAACATATTTGCAATTGCAATTGCCGCAGCTCCTGCGCCAGACATAACAATTTTTATTGAATCAATATTTTTATTTGCTAATAATAATGCATTAGTCATAGCTGCAGCAACTATTACTGCGGTGCCATGTTGATCATCATGAAAAACAGGAATTTTCATTTTTTTAATGAGTTCTTCTTCAACATAAAAACATTCAGGTGCTTTTATATCTTCAAGATTTATTCCTCCAAAAGTAGGTTCTAATTTAGAAATTATTTCAACTAGTTTTTTAGGATCTGATTCTGCAATTTCTAAATCAAAAACATTTATGTCTGCAAATTTTTTAAATAAAACTCCTTTGCCTTCCATAACCGGTTTTCCTGCTTCAGGCCCAATATTTCCAAGACCTAACACTGCAGTTCCATTGCTGATAACTCCCACAAGATTCCCTTTTGAAGTATATTTAAACACATCGTGAGGATTACTTTTTATTTCAAGACAAGGATATGCAACTCCTGGAGAATAAGCTAAAGATAATTCTTCGCGGCTAGTACATGGTTTAGTTGGTACAACCGATATTTTGCCTGGTTTACCTTCAGAATGATAATCTAAAGCTTTTTGTTTCATAAAAGAAGAGACCGGAGAACTATTTATATACTTTGTTGTGTCAAGAATATGCTTTGATGTACAAAATAATAAACAAACTTATAAATAATAATTAATTTTATTATTAAAGGTGATAAATTATGGCAGCAACCCCAAAAGGACCGCAAAAAGTAAGAACAGATTATAATCTTGATAAACAAACATACGATGACTTTGTCAGACTATGTAGCAAAAAAGGTTTTGCACCAACAATTGTAGTTGAAAGATTAATGAAGAAATACGTTGACCAAGGCGGACAAATATAATTTATTTATTTGTTTTAATATATCTTGAAATAACAATTCCTTCAGAAATTGTTAACTCTTCTAAGTGTAAATTTATTGTAGGATTATTTTTCAGAAATAAACGTTTCCCTTTACCTAATATGAGTGGGATAAATCCAATAATATACTCATCAATAACATTTTTCTTAATGAACATATCCGTTAAACCAGCACCGCCAAAAAGCCAAATATCCTTGCCTTCTTCTTTTTGTAAACTAATGATTTGAGAAACTAAATCTCCATTAAAAAATTCAACATTAGAATGCTCTGTATCTAAAGTTTCATTTGACGCAACATAAATTTTGTGAGCTTTGAAACTTTCAAGTGTTTCTTTTGGACAATCTAAGAATGCAAGTTTGCCCATTACAATAATATCTACAGACTCAACAAATTTAGCGAAATCCCATTGTTTTTCAGTATCATGTGATTTATCGTCCTCTCCTTTAATCCAAGCAAAACCTCCATTTTCATCAGCAATATATCCATCTAAGCTAATTGCCAAATTAAGAATTATTTTTCGTTTCATTTTGGTTTACCCCAGTTATTTTATTATAAAGGAGGAACTAATAAATCAATCTTACTCATTTCTTCCGATGTTAATTTAAAATCAAATATGTTTTTATTTTCTTTTAAATGAGTGGTATTTGTTGATTTAAATATTGCAACCATATTTTTTTTAGATATTACCCAGCGTAATAAAATTTGGGCTTCTGTTTTATTATATTTCTTAGATAAATTGCTTATTAAAGAATTTTTATTAGTTTTAATCATACCTCTGCCAAATATTTTGTATGCAGTTACTAAAATATTATTTTCTTGACAATATTTTATTGTTTTTGTATCTGATTTTTTGTAAATACTAAATTTCAATTGATTTGTAACAATAGGATATTTAGAATGTTTTTGTGCTTCTTTAATTTCTTCAATATTAAATGCGCTTACCCCAATAAATCTAATAATTTTATTATCAACTAAATAATTCATTGCTTCCATTGTTTCTTTAATAGGAACATCCGGATTTGGTCTGTGAAGAAGATAAAGATTAATGTAATCTGTACATAATCTTTTAAGACTATTTTTAGCAGAAACAATTATATCATTATATTTGAGATGTTCTTTGCACACTTTAGTTGTGATAAATAACTTTTCTCTGTCAAAAATCTTAATAGCTTTCCCAATTAATTCTTCAGTATGATTACCACCGTATATTTCAGCAGTGTCAATATGAGTATATCCTAATTTTATTGCTTCCTGAATCGATTTAATATATTTATAATCATTGGTATAATCTGGAGGTCCATAATCTTCACCACCCATTAAACAAGTACCTATTCCAAATACAGGAATTTTAAAACCGTTTGGAAGTTTTTTTGTTTTCACATATTCTTTTAAGATTAGAGTATATATAAAGTTATTTCTATTATTGACTTGTAAATATTTGAGTTTTGTATAAATATAAAATGTATAAATATAAAATGGCAACACCAAGATGTTAAGTCTATATCAGTTGATTTTAGGGCTAAATAATCACTAAAGAATATTATTTATCTAGAATATTTCCGAAAAAACAAATTAAAAATATATATTACCTGATTGGAATTAATAAATTATGAATTCTTTAAAAAAAGCATCAGGCACTTTTAAAGGTCTTGCAGGAGAATGTATGTTTCAAATTGTTAAAAGAAATACAATTTTAACACATTTTCAATCAAAAGAACATGCTGAAAAACAATTAAGAGAAGTATATAATATTGAACAAATTAAGTTTTTAATAGATAATTGGGATACAATAGATGCAATAGACACAGAAGAACCAAAAATATATGAAATAAAAACAAAGTCATGTAATTATGGAAACTATAAAATTAGAGTGATGGCTAATTGTCATAATACTTTGAAGAAAGCCAATAGAATAGGAATAAAACCAATTTTAGCAAAGGTAAAATTAGAAGAAGATTGGTTATATACAATTATAGAAACAAATTATTTGGAAGTACAAAATGAAATAAATATAATTGTACCAAGAAAATATGATAAACCATATTCAAAGTTAGTGGCTTAATGAAGGATATTGAGAGGGACCTCGCATTCGAATCTAAAAAGGGCTAATATATTAATTCTTAAGAATAGAAAATATAGCCCCACCCGGATTCGAACCGAGGTCCCGGGACCCAAAATCCCGGATGATTGGCCGCTACACTATGGGGCTGTAGCCAGTAGAACGAATAGTTTTTTTATAAACATTTTGTTTTTTTATCTTTTAGTAATATTTTTATACTTTAAATGTAAGATTTATCTTATGAGTCGTCATAATCCTCTAATATTTACGCTTGAATTTGGAGTTTTTTTCTTTGCGTTGGGTGTGATGATTAGAATAATTATTGTGCGTATGTTTGACGTCTGTTCTACTATGACTTATGATATGCATTTTTGTACTAAAGTTGGAGGTGCTACTTTATTCTCTCAAATATTGGTTGTTGTAGGTCTTGTTTTGGTTGGAATTTCTGCTATTGGTTTGATTTTTAAATCTATTAAAAGAATTAAAAGGAAACCTATTAAGGGTTTTACAAAGACTTGTGAAAATTGTAAAAAACAAATTCCTGAAAGAGCAGACTTCTGTTTATATTGTGGTGAGAAATGTTTTAATTCAGACTCTGATTAGTTGCTAGCGTCGCATAACAGAAATTTCAAAAATTTCTGAATGTTACCTGTCGCTCGCTTGACGCTCACGCCAGTGTCGCATAACTCGGTATTGCGCCGGTCTCGAACAACCTTTTGCAAGCAAAAGCTTAACCAAAAGAGGATTTACAGTGCAAATCAATTAGAGTTAACCGGTTCCTTTGGAATTCCCGGTTCAAATCCGGGCGCTGGCGTTTTTCTTATTCTTGGACGAACTTTCAACTCGTTAAATCTTCTTTGATAGTCCTCTTTCAGTTTGATTTTTTTGTTTCATTAAAATATAGGTCGACATCATTAATAAAGCGCGGTCGGATGTGAGGCGCCAATACGACACCAAAAAGTCTATTTTAAAGAATTTTAATTAAATAGTTTATAAAAAAATAAAAATAAAAAAGGATTTAATTCTAATTCAACTTATTTCACCTTATTCCGTTCCATTCTCCTTAGTTCATTTGTAAAATAACTTGATATTTGAGAATATATTATTTCAAAACGTTCTAACGAATCAATAATTTCCCCCCTTGTAAGACTCAAATCTCCCATTAGAATTGCTTGACTTGTTCCAAATGTGTGGTATGTATCTTTTAACTTTTCTTTATCACTGTGTGTTGCATAAATTTTTACTCTTAAGTCGCCAGTTCTACCATAATCATGTATGTCTCTTATATAAGGATCCAATTCTTGAAATATGGTTTCAACTTGTTTCTTTGCTTGTTTTATTTCTTCTCTTGCTTGTTGTACTTCTTCATAAGAACTTACACCATATTTTACTAGCACAATTTCTTTATTACTGGTTGTCAAATCTCTTTCTACATCGCCTGCAATGTTTGATTCAAAATTTCCTAGATCCGCCACAAATGCAGATTTATATTTTGAATCTTTTCCAAATGCAAGATCTGCAATTTTACTTTTTAAATCTTCATTTTGATCTTGTGGCAAAAAATATTCCGTAACTGTTTCATCTAAGGCAATTTCAATGCCTTTTGACTTTAAGTATACTGCAAAACCTGATTTTGGTTCGGGGAACTGAAATTCTTCATCTTCATTAAAAACAGATCTTGCTTCATATGCCAAACTATAAAAATCTGTCATTACTTCAATAACTCTTTTTAAACCTTCAGATTGAACTTTTTTTAGAGCAACTTCTTTTATAACTTGACTTGATAAAGAATAGATTTTATCTTCTTCAATAGTGTCTAAACCCTCATATGTTGCTTCAAACAATTCTCTTGCAACTTCCATATGATCATCTGAACTTGCAATCTCCTTAGCTTTAGCTCTTATATTCTGATCTGGTTGAATCACATCTTCAAGTTTCATTTTATTTTACCTCGTAATTTTCTGGAAGTTTTTCTAAGCACGAGTATACTTATCAATTAATGCTCTAACTTCGCTAGGATCATTATATCTCGCAATATTTAATGCCAATCTTCTGTATTTTTTTATTTCATTAATACCTTTAGATAGCCCTTGAATTATACCACCATACTTCAATCTAACTTTTGCGTGAGCAGTCCCAACATGATGTGCTAATGAATGTTTAGCTCTGTATTTTTCTCCATCAGTTAAGTCGGTGAATCTGCATTTTATTTCCCCTCTTATTTCTCCATGTTTAAATGATGTAAATTCTCCAGATTTGGGAAATGATTCCATTGCTTTTTCAAGTTCAGATTTGTATCTTTTAAAATCATCTTTGGTGTTTGAATAAATTTCATTTATTCGTTCTTTACAGTATTTTTTCTTAAAACCAGTTAATCCCACTTCACTTATACTTGCTTCTTTTATGTCATGAATTAATTGATCATGTTCTTTTACAACTTCTGAACTTGTGTTGTTTTTGTAACTAATCTTGTCAATAAATGATTTAGTTAATTTTGTATCCTCAAGACCAGGAGTACTTAGTTTACTAACAAGTTCATATTCTCCGCTAAATACATGTTCTTCTAAAAAATCTGCATATTGCCTTGCAAAAGAGTTTGTTGGATGTAAACGCATATATTTTGCAATACCAAGAATAACTAACTCTTCATCAAGACGTGAGCTTATTCTTTCTTCTTCAGGATGTGAATAAATCTTATGAGCTATAAGGTCACATAATTCGATTGATAATCTTTTACCATCTGTAAATGCTTCTTTTGGAAGCATCTCAACTAATTGTTCAAGTTCCTCTTTTCTTGTTTTGTTTGACATTTTTCCTCCTTTTTTTATAAGAATAAAAAAATAAAAAAATTATTTTGCCTCGTAGTTTTCTGGAAGTTTTTCTATTTTCATCATCCACATACTTGAAATAATATCTTTAACTTTATCACATCCATTAACATCTTCCATGTTCCAGATAATTGCTGAAATGTTGTTTTCCAAATCACCACTATATTTTTTAATGTCTGTTGCCATACCATAAGTAGTGCCCACTATTGCATAAATTGTTCCAAGATCATGAGACAAAGAATGTTCAGCTCTATCTCTATCTTCATCAGATAAATCAGATAATCTTGATTCCATTTCTTTTATGCCTTCAGATGTTGTTTTATAAGACTTAAAATCTTGCATTTTAGGAAGCGAACCATATGATTCTTGGATTTCTGATTCATATCTTTCAAAATCTGATTTCATTTTTGAGTCTAATTCTTCCCTTTTTTCTTCTGTATATTTTTGTTTAAAAGCTTCTAAAGCTTCTTTACTCTCACTAGCTTCATACAAATCATCAATAAGTTGGTTGTATTCTCTAACTACTTCCTCGCTTGCATTGTTTTTGTAACTTATTTGTTCCTCAAAAGCTTTTTCCACTTCTCTAGTTTTTTTATAAGCTTCAGAACCGTCCAAAAAACATTCTTTTTCAAAGCCACCTCTCAAAACGTTTTGTTCTATGAAATCTGCATATTGAGCAGCAAAAGTATTAGTTGGATTTAATTGCATGTACTTAGCAATACTAAACGCAATGAATTCTTCATCAATTGTAGACTCCCGTCTTTCTTCTAAAGGTCTTGAGTAAAGTTTATGGGCTATTACATCTCCTAGTTCAATTGATAATCTTTTACCATCTGTAAATGCTTCTTTTGGAAGCATTTCAACCAATGTTTCAAGTTCTTCTTGTTTAGTCATTTTTTAGCACCTCTTTTTAAGTTACTTATTACTTCTTAGTGGTATAAACGGAGTATATTAATCTTTATTCTCCTTTTTTGGAGAAAGTTTTAAATACTAGAAGTTATATTGAGTTAAATATGGTCTTAGATACATCAGTTTTAGAAAATATAGGCTTTTCAAAAGCACAAATCAAGGTTTATTTAGCTTTGCTAGAGCTAGGTGAAACTACTTCAGGACCAATATTAAGAAAATCTCAGTTACAAAACTCGGTTGTTTATAATGCATTAAACAAATTAATCGAGAATGGTTTAGTAACTTTTGTTTTAAAAGGTAAAAGAAAACATTTTTCTGCAACAAATCCTAAGAATCTAATCAGGTTAATTCAGGATAAAAAAGATAAAATTGAAGAACTCGTACCTCAACTATTAATTACACAGAAAAAATCTGAACAAAAACAAGAAGCACAAGTTTTTGTTGGTTGGAAAGGAATTTACAACGCTTTTAATTACATTCTTGAAAACTTACCTAAAGGTTCTGAATATATAGGATTTGCAGGAGGTTTAGAGGAACAATATTCAGAAGAAAGTAAACAATTTTTCAGAGAATTTCAAAAGAAAAGGTCTTTGATGAATTATCAAGTAAAGTTAATTGCAAATGAGAGTGCAAGAAAGCAAATTAACAAATATGATTATTATTCTGATTTTGGAAAACCTAAATATCAATTCGTTCCGGGATTCGCACCTGTTGGATTAATCATTTTTGGAGATGAAACTCTTCAAATTGCTTTTGAAAAAAAGCCTATTGCAGTAATACTAAGTTCTAAACAAATTGCAGAATCAAACAGGAAGTTCTTTAATGCAATGTGGGATGTAGCAAAAGAATAATTTAAGCCAGTACCAAAAATGGTACGCTTCCGGGGATCACGTCGAAATGGCGTTTTACTCGGGAAAACTTTAAATACTTGTTACACCTTTTATAAATTACGTCCGTATTGAACGAACTTTTTTCTGGATTACGGAAGTATTATTGTTCAAGAAATAAGTCGATTATCAGTTTTTAGACGAGAAACAGGTGGTCCGGAATTTCGCTTTATAAAACGGCATGTCCGGGCTCAAAAATTTTCAATTTTTGTTTGTCCGGGCGCTGGCGTTTTTCCTTTTTTCTTTTATAATCCTTGCTAATGAAATTATTAATAGAATAACAAAGCTTAAGTGATAGAAGAATTTTGATTCTATGCCTGTTAGAAGTTCTAATGCATGAAATGAAAATATAATTAAAATCATGACTGGAAAGGTTAGTATAAATCCTATTGAGTGTGATGCTAAGTATTTTTTTTCTAAAACCTGTTCTAAACTATGACCAAATAGCATGTTAATAAAAACATATAGAATAATCATATAGTACCAATCTCCAAATATTCCTGGAGAATTATATTCTAGTAGGTATAATTTTTGAAATAATCCCATAAATTATTTATGCTAAGAACATTATTTAAAGTTATTTATTACGTATATAATCTACCACTATGTATGCTATTATTGCGATTGCTCCTCCAATAAAAAACCATAGAGCTGCTTGTTGCCATATTGGGAATGTTTGTATTACAATTTCTGTTGTGCCTGTGTCAGTTAAATTTTGTGCTGTCGTGGTGATTGCTTCAGGAATTGCGTTTGTTGCGCTCGTAATCAGTGGTTCTACTGCTTGATCCATTTCTGCAGCCATTGGTGCTGCTTTCATTAAACTGCCTGCACCTTCAAAAGTATTTGACATTATGGACGCAGAACTTGCAAATAATCTTCTGGCTAATTCAATAATTCCTGTTCCTAAAATTATAATTATACTTATTGGGAATGCTTTTTTTAGTTTTTCTTTTAATCCCCATGTACTTTGAGGTGCAATTATGATTATTTTATTTGCTAGTTTGTAATGATTAATTTCTTTTCCTTTTTGAGAATAATGATATTCTTCACTTAAAACTAATTTTCCTTTCATTAATTGTTGAAGATTGTAATGAACTGTTGAGATGGGCATTTTAAGACTTTTTGCAATTTCTGACTCGGTTGCTTCGTGTTCTGATAAAAAATCCAAGATCCGTCTGCAAGTATCATTACTTACAATTTGTGCTAGTTCTTTAGCTTTATCTTCTTTTAATGATAGTAATACAAAGGATTCTTTTTTAGCGGTCATATCTTGTAAGAACAGATTAGTTTATTAAATAGTTTTTGATAGATTTGATTCAAATGGAAGTTATTCTAATTAACTTTTTAAATACTTTTTAATTCGCTGTTTCAATGAATAGTTTGCTAACAAGTATTTTTTCCGGTTTAATCTCAATCGCTATTTTTTTAATTTTAAACTTTATTTCTAAAAAACCACTTGTTAATACAGGAGAAACTTTCTTGGAATTGCGTATTTTGAAAATTTTATTTTATCCTGTTTCTTTATTTTTTTTGTTTATAATTGTGATGTCTATTTTTCAGGGAAGTTTTGATTTTGCATGGGGTTTGATTTTAATTATTATCATAATCTTAAATTTTATAGGTGCATTTTCAGTTAGATATTCTTTTTTTAGTGGTACAATAAAAAAACACTTATTATTTTCTCATACTAAGATTAAACATGTGTCTGAAATAGAGTCTGTTTATTATGATTTTTGGCAAAATTTAGTTATAAAATTTAATGATGGTTCAAAGTTTAAATTACATTATTATTATACTGGTTTTAATGATTTGTTAGGTTTTCTTTCTCTTAGTGTTGATAAATCTAAGTTTAAAAAAAATTTATAATCTTAAATTTACATTTATTTATCGGCGTTTTAGGCTTTTAAATTTTTCGATAGAAATTAAGAATTTGGATTTTCATCAAGATTTTTATTGCCTGCGATTGCCCAAGTGGACATTATTCCTGCCCAAACAATTCCTGTTGCAAGAATTATTGGAGTTCTCATTTCATCAGCCACATATTCATAATTCCATGTTTGAAATGCATTCCAAAGTGTGAATGTAAAAAAAGTTGCATATTTCAAAGATTTTTTTGGTGCTTTAGTATAATAATTTTCTTTTAAGTTATAATATAAATTTTCAACTTTTTCTTTTAAGTTATCTCCTTTTGCAATGAATGTTTCTTTATAGAACTTAAGTAATTTTTTTACGCTGAATTCGTTATGTTCTCCATAGTTATCATTTACAAAGAATTGTATGTTGAAAAAATTTCCCCAAAGATTTGGTCCAAGAGCCGATTTAAGAAATGGGTTTTCTGAAACTGTTGCTCCAACTGCATCGCCTGTTTTCATTAATCCATATAACATTAATCCATAAACTGGGCCTATTTTAGCGTAATATTTTACTCTGTCAAAATCAACTTTTCTAGTTTCTATTAGTTGCGAAACTATTGACGCTATAGGGTATGTAACTTCAGCTATTAGCATATTTCCTATTATAGGGTGTGCTGTTTGGAGTTCTTTATAGGTTTCAAATACTGCTTCTAGGCTCATTTGCTGTTCGAAATAGTAATAGTAATAAAAAGGTTTACCTGATGCATTTTTGATTAGTAGAGATAATTTTATTCATTTTCATCTGATTTGGTGATAAAATTAATTGCTAAAAAGCTTTCAATAAGTTTATTCATGGATGTTTAGGTTAGTAAAATCGATACATTTAAAAACGCCTAATTATTTCTAACATATACTTTGATAAATACATTATTCAATATGTATTTTCAATACCATATAAATATATAAACGATATATTTGAAATTATTCATGGGGGAATTTAATGGCTAGAAACAAAAAAGTTTTCAATATATTTTTCAGAGAAAAACCTGCAATGATGCTCGTTACACTTCTAAATAAGACAACTGATATCTATGCATCTTCATTAGCAAAAATTGTTGATTGCACTTATAGTCATGTTGTAAAAATTCTACAAGAAATGAATAAAGCAGGTTTAGTAAATTTCGAAAAACACGGTCGATTGAAAGTTTTAACTCTCACAAAAAAAGGTGAAGATGTTGCTAAGAATATTGATAATGTTAGAAATCTTCTTTAAAATTTTATTTTAATTAAGTTCAAATTTTTTAAGAGTTATTTTATTTTTTTCAGCTTTAATTTCAACATTATCTATTTCATTTAAACCTGAAATTTTTGTTATAACTTCTGGCAATAAGATTCTAGTTCCTCTGAAATCAAGCGTACTAATAATTTCTTTACTTCTATCAGCTTCAAATTCATTCATCATTTTAGCTGTTCCACTACTCTTTTTTTCGTTTTTCATTTCAAGTGTTTGTTTGTAAAGATACTTCGCAATTTTATCTGCAACATCAATGCCTGTTAATTCGCTAATTGTTAATCCTGGACTAACATTAACTTCTATAACTACTGGTCCTTTAATTGTTTCTAAAAGATCAACTCCGCAAATATGTGCACCTATAGATTTTGCTGCATCAACAGCAATTTTTTTAGTATAAGAATCAAGCTCTATTGATTCTCCAATTCCGCCTGCATGAATATTTGCTCTAACTTCTTTTATATTTGCTTTTCTTTTCATAGATGCTACAACTTTGTCTCCAACAACTATTGCTCTGATATCTGTTCCTCCAGTATCAATAAATTCTTGAACTATGAATGGTTGTCTTAAAGCAGATAGTGCGTCAAGAACAGATGAGGCTGATGCATATGAGTCTGCAAACATAATTCCTTTTCCTTGAGTTCCTTGAGGAAACTTCATTATTATTGGATAATTAACTCTTTCCAATAATTTTTTAGCGCCTTCAACAGTTGCATTCAAATAAGTTCTTGGCATAGGAATATTATGTTGTTGTAATTTTAAATGTGTTAATAGTTTATCATGACCTAATGTGAACGCGTCTGGTTCAATTGGGAGATAAGTTTTATCTTTTAATAAGGTTGTAAGTGATCTTAGAAGGGGAGCATATCTAAATGATCCTTTTGCGATTATGCAATCATATTCATCTAATGGCTCTCCATTGTATAAAACTTCGGATTTTTTCCCTGAGAAATTTATTTCAATATTTTTTAAGTTTATTTCATCAACTTGATCAAAATATTTTTTCATTGTTTCAGCAGTTTTTTTTGAACTTTTACTTCCAAGACTTATTATTCCTGCTTTCATAATTTTACCTCTGAGAGTTGATTATTTAAAATCATCTATTTTTTAGCTCCTTTTTCTTTCATTGGATCAATTAAAAATATTCCTTTTTTTAAAATGTTTTGTCCTATTAAAACCATGTATTTCATATGACTTCTATCTGCGAGTGTGAATTGTTCTGCTATTTTATGTCCGCATAATTCGATTTCTGCTTCAATAACAGGTCTTAGTTTTGTACCATGAGTACTTTTAACAAGTTTTGACATGATAACTGGTCCAAGTTTTAATTTAGATGCGAGTCTTAAATCAATTGCACTATTAGTTGCGCCTGTATCTATTCTTGCAATTATCTCTTCTGATTCATCAGTGTTTCCATTTAGTTTTACGTGCTCAACTAAGCCAATTAGTGTTTTTTCCATTTTATAATTTCAAAAAAATTGTTAGAATTTTAAAAAGTTTTGCTTATTTCTTCTTTTTAGGTTCTTCTTTTATTTCTGGTTTCATTATTGGAAAGAATATAACATCTCTTATTGACCAATTATTTGTTATAAGCATAACTAATCTATCAATGCCCATTCCTATTCCTCCGCAAACAGGAAAACCATATTCTAATGCTTCAATAAAATCTTCATCCATTGGGTGTGCTTCTTCATTTCCATCTCTCATAGATGCTTGTTCTACTTCGAATCTGTTTCTTTGCGCTTGCGGGTCAATTAATTCACTCCATCCATCGCAGATTTCTTTTCCTCCAATGTATAGTTCATATCTTTCAACTAATTCAGGATTATTTCTATGAATTTTTGCTAAAGGAGAAATTTCTTTTGGATAATCAATAATCCAAGTAGGTTCTAAAAGTTTGTCTGCAACTAATTTATCAAAAATTGCAAATAAAAGTTGACCTTTGTTTTGTTCTCCCCTAATATCTAATTTATTTTTATTACAGTATTCTTGGAGTTCCTTTACTGTTAATTTATCAACATCAATTTTTTCGTATTGTTTTACTGCATCTTTCATAGGAATTCTTGGCCAGCTCTTATTAAGATTAACTTTATTATTGAATACTGGTAATTGATAACTTCCATTAACTTCTTTTGCAATAATTTTAATCATTGCTTCAGCTCTGTCCATCATAACTTTGTAATCAACAAATGCTTCATACCATTCTATCATTGAAAATTCTGGATTATGTGTTTGATCTACTCCTTCATTTCTGAAATTAGATGCTATCTCATACACTTTTTCAAATCCGCCAATAACTAATCTTTTTAAGTATAGTTCTGGTGCAACTCTTAGATACATTTTCATATCATAAGCATTAATATGAGTTTCAAATGGTTTAGCATTAGTGCCTCCATAAAGTGTTTGTAAAACAGGTGTTTGAACTTCTAAAAATCCAATTTCATCTAAGAATTCTCTGACTAATTTAATGATTTTAGCTCTTTTCCTAAACAAATCTTTTGTTTCAGGATTCATAATTAAATCTAAATATCTTTTCCTGTATTTTAGTTCTGGATCTTTAACTCCATGATATTTTTCAGGAAGTGGTCTAAGTGTTTTAGCCAGTATTGTTAGTTCTTTAACGTAAATGGTTATTTCTCCTGTTTTTGTTTTGAAAACGTGTCCTTTAGTGCCAATAAAGTCTCCTAGATCTAGTTTTTTAATTAGCTTGTAATTATCTTTATCCATATCATCTTGTTTTAGATATATTTGTATTCTTCCAAATTCATCTTGTAGATGCATGAAACAGGCTTTACCCATATTTCTTAGAAGCATTATTCTTCCTGCGACACTAAATTCTTTTTTGGTTGTTTCTTCAGATTTTAAATGTTTAAATTCTTCTTGAATGTCTACTGATTGAGCAGTTTTTTTGTATTCATAAGGATAGGGATTTATTCCTTTTTCTCTTATTTCATTAAGTTTTCTTATTCTTTCTTTGATTAATTGGTCTTCTGGAAGCATTGTATAGGTAAAAACTATATTTAGAGTTAAAAAGCTTTCGAAAATACTCTGTAAAGACAAAAATTATCCTATTTACTACTTATAAGTGATAAAAAATAGAAAACTTTAAAAAGGGGTAAATCTTACTACTTTTTACGATGAAAATAAAAGTGAGTGTTTCAATGGAAAAAGAACTGTTTGAAGTTATTAAAAATAAAGTCGATAACAGTATATTTAGAAATAAAAGTCACTTAATAGAGCACGCTGTAGAAACATTTCTAAAAGGGGGTCTAGAATGAAAAATCTTCCAAGTTTAGAAGCACTTGCGAGTGAGATAACTAAAACATTTAGCTTTACTGTGCCTGAACAAACTATTCAATTTAATCCAGAAGGAAAATCTTCTAAAGAACTTAAAACAGAACTTGAATCTATATCAAGTCAAGTAGGTTCTGCAGTTCAGAAATATGATTTAATTGCAAAACAATTTAATGAGCAATATGGCATAACAACACACTTAGATGTTGAAGACTTAAGGCAAGCAAGAGAACTAATATCTGAAGGATTAAAAACAGCTGCATTTATTGAATCTGCTAATTCAGCAGAATATAAAATAAGATCTGGATTTACAACTGCGCTTGCTAATGAAGCAGGTTTTGTAAGTGAAAAAGAAGCTGTAGATGAAAAGAATGCTTTAGAAAATAAAAGATTTCAACTTGCTAAAAAATTTCTAGGCAGATTAAGATTTAAAAGTGAACTTAATAAACTTAATTCTCAAATTCACAATCTTTATGATATAATTATAGGCTCTTATGATGTTGTAGATCCATTTAAGAGTCCTTCTATAAATGAAAAAAATGCTTTTAAAAAAAACATTGTAAATTTATTTAATGATTCAACTTCACAGTTGTTTTCAGGGTATAGAGATTTATTTGAAGAAAATGCAAATGCGCATGCAGATAATATTTTTGGAAATTTGCGTCCTTTATCGCAAGAAGTAATAAATTCTTTATTATCTGATTATACTGAGAAATTTTTTTGGGATAAACTAAATGAAAAGTTGGCTTTATATGTAAATCCAACAGATTCTTATTCTAGAAAGAATCTTCATGATCTTGAAGATCCTGAATTAGTCTCAGAAGCACTAGATATTTTTAAACAAAGCCTAGAAAATCCAAACCAATTATTTGTAGGTGTAATGTATTCCGAAGAAGAGGAGGCCAGAGTAAGGTCTTTGCAAGAAAGAAGAGAGGCTCTTCCATATGTTTTTTCAGACATTTTTAGTCATTCTAGATCTGATAATACTGTATTAGGTACATTGACAGATTTTGTGTCTTCAATTACTGACGCAGAAGAATCTTTAGCTAGGAAAAGATTAATGAACTCTATTTCTAAAGTTGTGAAAACTTTTAGCGATAATTTATCTGATAATAATATTGATTATAAAATTAGATCACATGTTGATGATTTAGCAGAAGAAGCTCAATCAATTAAATCTGCGTTTATGGCATTTAAACCTCCATTAATGGTAAAAAATGTTGATATGGACTTGTGGTCTGTATTTAAAAATAATTCTGAAGTGCAAAATCTTTATGGAGACGCAACTTTAAATTCTTTTAATTCATTATTAAGAGAGGGTGTTTTTGAAAGTTTACTATCAACTCCTGAACACACAAATGAATCTGTTAAACTAGGGTATCAAGCAATTTGGTTTAAAGATCCAGAATCAATTATTTACAATACAATGAATTTTTGGAGAGAACCAGGATACTCTGGAGAAAGACCATTTTTATCTATTCATGAATCAAATACTAAAAATACTTTGGGAGTAAATTATTTATTATCATTAACTGTTGAAGAGTTGGCTGCAGTTGAGAATTTAAAAGTTCCTGGAATAATGGAGCTCATAACTGCAATTAGAAATGATCCTGAAAATATAAATTCTAGAGAATGGGTTCCTGATAAGATTGATGGTGAAAGAGTTGTATATCACAATGTTCATAATGCTATTCAAGAAAATCTTGCTGTGATGGTAAATCACTATTTCGAAAATGGGAATTCTAATCAAAGATATTTTGCGGCAAGTTTAATTCCTCATATCAATTTTCAAGATACAGAAGAACATAATGTTCAAAGAGTCAAGATAATTGAAAAATTATCTGAAATTGCCGGTTTAGATGAATCTGGAGTAGATAATTTCAAAGAAAATTATTCTATGTTTATAGGTCATTTACGTAGTAATTTAAGAAAGAGCGGAGATATTTCACAAATAAGATATCCTTTTAGTAATATTTCAAAATACTTTAATTCTCTTAAAGAGCTTATTAAAAATGCTCGTGACCCTGAATTAGTTCAAACAACTGCTGATGCAATGCAGGATGATTCAAATTATATTAATCTGCTTCATAAGGATTTACCAAATCTCGTAGAATTTTTAAGAGGATATGATGAGTTAGTTGTTCAAGATCAGCTTAATCATCCTGAATACAAAAAAATATTCGAGCACAGATTATGGAAAACAAAAGAAACTATTTTTCGTTCAAGTAATACGCCTGAAGATGTTTATGGAACAGTTATATCTGATTTTTCATTGATGAAACAATTTCTTGATGAATCAAATAAAATAATTCAAGATTCAAATGTTGCAGATATTTTGAAAGCTGAACAAGAAAGAGTTCTTGATACTTTATCTGGTCAGGACATTGTTAAGGGTTTTTCAGATCACTTATCTGAATATTTCAAAGCTATTGATAATGATAATGTTGCATCTCTTTTCAATCAAAAAGATAAGTATCAAAAAAATAGTTTAGAATATTTGGCAAAAGCAGCTCATGATTTTAATGAATCATTAGTTGTTCCAATAATACGATGTGCTTTATCAAAAGGTATTACTCAACAAGAAGCATCTTCTTTTAAGGATTATATTTCTTCAATAACTGAGTATGTTAATTTTAATTCTGCTTTATCACAAATGAAATTAAGTCAAGGAGAAATATTTGATTTTTTATATTCATTATCTTTGATGGGTTATGAAGGAAAATCTATAGTTGAATTTATGGATAAACAAGTATCTGCAATTAATGAAGTTCAAGAATCAATGAGTTTCTTAGATGATGCTGGCTTGAAACCAACTAGATATTTAATTAGAAATTTAATGATTTCAAAAAATCCTGGAGAAGCAATTGATGCTTGGAATTCAGTTTTAGAATCTTTTAATCATGGTGGTTTTGAATCTGATAATGAACTTCATAGAAACCTTGAATATACTCATTTTAGAATGATTGTAGATCATGAAAAGGTTAGAAAACACGTTAAGAACCATTTCTCATTTTCAGACTATTTAACTATCTTTGATAAGAAAGATGACGAAACTCAAGATCCATTCAGTAAACGTGATAGATTCGAAATTGAATGTGTGGCAGAAGAAGCTAAAGTTTTAAGAGATTATGTTATGCAAGTAAAAAAAGTTGCAGATTCTCTTGGAAGAGAAATGTTTGTAATTCCAAATTTAAGTTATGGGTATTTACCAACTTCACCTTTAGTTGAAGAATTCGAACAAGAAGGAATCAATACAGTTATAGGTGTAAAAATTGGTTCAACAGAAAGTCACAACAATAAAGAAGTTTTAAACAGCAGATTATTCAAAGGTCATAGATCAGAATTCGCAAATGAACAACCAATTATATTAGTGGTTGATGGAACTCAACATTTAGTTGCAAGAGATGATGGTGATAAAGCCGCAAGATATCCTGATGCATATCAAGGATATTTAAATCAGGCAATTGCTATGAATGATGCTATGGGTTTCTCGGATTTAGATTATTCTCATGCAGGAAAATCAGAAGAAGATATGAGTAGATTAAGAGCATCCTCAGACTTTCAAAGATTAGTTGGAGTCTATAAACATGTTGCCGATCAAACTTCATTAGATGAAAGAAAACCATTTCAATTTGGTTTGTGGAACACTGCAGGAATAGATTTAATTATTAGAAATTATCATGCAAAAATTTCAGAAGTTGCTCCGACATCTGCAGAAGAAATTCGAGGGCCTGCAATGATATTTTGTAATGTAGGTTTATTAGATGATCAAATATCTGCTGAGGTAAAAGCAAAATATGAAGGATTAACACACTTGCCAGCTTACTTTGATGATAGTGGAAAAATTATCAACTTTGACTTCGGACATGATGAATTTGGAGTGAGATATTTAAACACATTAGAAACAGAGGTTAAAAAAGAGTTTGGAATGAAACAAAACAATCCTATTAATCATCAAATGGTTTCTTCATTAATAAATTATGTTAAGAATCATATAGATGAAAAAATAGGTTATGATAGGCCTGTGGCTTCAAAATAGTTTTTAATATAATTATAAATTTCTAAATTTTTAATTTATTTGGCTTTGAAGGCCATTTTATGACTATTGCTTTTGTATCTTCAATTGTTTTTGACTCATGTGGCCCTTCTTTCGAGTTATATGTCAAATATTCACCTTCTTTTGAGAGTATTACCTCTCGATTATCTGTTGGAAATCTTGTTATTAATTTTCCCGATATTAGAATTACTATGGTTGTTGCTTCATAATTTGTTTGTAATCCTTTTTTTATTTCTCCTTTTTTTCTGTTAATCCATTTGACTTCAACAGATTCGTTTTTTCTAGAAGTTTTTTCTTCTAAGAAATATCCTGCAATCCAACCATTGTATTTTTCTGATTTATTTGCATTTCCTGTTTCTATTTTCATTTTATAATAATTTTAATTCAGAAATTACTGCATCTACTTCTTCGTCTTCTGCTGGTCCAATTGCACAACAAGTTGTTGTTCCTGGTGCAATACATGTTCTTCCTGCATCGGTTATTGTTGCAGTAATTAAGCCATTGTCTTTAGCCATTTGATTATATTTGTGAAGTTCTTTCAAGTCAGTAACTTTCAAGACTATTTTGGCCATTCCTTCATTTCGCCAGTCTTTTACAATGCTCTTATCACTTCTTAGAACTGCTTCAACACTTGCATGAGCTGCTTGTGCTGCAGCTTTACCTTTAGGCAACTTAAGATCTTGCCTTATAAGAATAGCTTGTTTCATACTATTAAAGAATTAATATGTTTTAAATATTTATCGTAGCTTTGCAATGCATGATTGATAATTCTCAACTGAAATAAAATGTTCTTTTTCATATCCATTTAAATTCATAGCTTCATCTAGGTATTGTTTTGTTTTGTTATGGATATCTAATATTATTTTCATATATTCTTCATCATTTTCTTCGTATGTCTGAGTTTCTTTTGTTCCATTGAAAAATTCTTTAACAATAATTGTTTTATCTTTAAAGTTTATTTCTATATCTTTTTGTTTATTGTTGTCAGAAGTGTCTCTAAAATAGATGACATTTCCACTCTTTGCAACATACATTGTGCCTGGTAAGTAATTATCATTAGAGATTCTTGAGCTCTCAATTTGATAGTTTATATCGCATTTTGAAGGTCTTATTTGACAACTTGTTAGCACAAGTAGAAATATGATTAAAATTGGTAGTAATTTATTCATTTATGTTCGACCTTTATTATTTCAACAAATGTTGATATGACTCCAACTATAGAAAGTGTTATTACTGCAGAATCTTCAGCCATATATGGTAATCCTGTTGCAAATAATGCATGTTGGTTGTTCATAGCTATTATCGCTGCTATGCAGACTAGTGCAAATATAATTAATAAAATCATTAGTCCCAATAACAGTTTTCTTCTATAAACTTCTAACATATTATTGTTTGAAATTGGGCACGTTTTTTAAATCTTTAGGAAAAAATTAAATACTGGCGTTATCATAGTTGTTTTAAGGTGGTATTATGAAAAAAATATTAGTGATTTTGATTATGGCATTGTTTTTGTTAACTGCTTGTTCTTCTTATGAAACAAGTAATTCTAATGATAATTCTTCAGAGAATGTATTATCTGATGTGGATAATTTCTCTGAATTTGAACCTGATTTAGTTCCTGAGCCTGAACCAGAGATAGTTCCTGAGCCTGAACCTGTTCTAATTCCTGAGGTTAAGCAAACTTATTTGGTTGAGAAAAAAATAGGTACTTATCTTTATGAAGGACGGTCTGATGGAGAAATACGTCTTGGAAATTATCCTTTCACATATTCATCTGCAGCTTATTCCTATGATGGTTTAGGTGCATCAGTATATGTTCTTCATTCAAACCCCTCAATTAATCATTATTCTTATTTAAAGAGCTTGTTAGATGAAAAAAAGGTATTATTATTAGATTCGAATAATTTTGATTCTTTAGATCAAGATGTTTATTATAATCCATTTGAAAATGAATATATCTGGCTGTCTGGTGATAATTTATTGTTAGTAGAAGATGTTATTGGTACAAGTGTTTTGAATAGATATTTTAAAGAATATCCTGTTTCAATAGTTGGAAATGTTTTTGATAAAGAATTCGCTTTAAAACTTAGAGGTGAAGATAATTCTTTAGCAGTATTTTTTAATTCAAAACAATATTCTTTTTTACTAGAAAACATAGATCACAAAAAGAACTTAGCATCTATCTCTTTGAATGGATTTGCGGCAGATGTAGCTGAAGAAGATACATTGATTTTAAACAATTTATTGTTAGAAATAGTGGATATAGACTTTGTTGATGACATAGTTGAATTAAGAGTTAAGGAAGAAATATCTGATTTTAAATCATTAGAATTAGAACTTGGAAATCCTATTAGTTTTGAATTAGGGAGTCAAACAAACACTATTGAAATAACTGACTTTGACGAAGATGATTCAACTGCAGAAATAACTCTTAACGGGCTTTCAAAGTTTGTTGCTGTGGGAGAAACATTGCCTTTTGACATATTTTCAATGAAGATTAAAAAAATTTTAATAAATAATCTTGGAGATGTAAATGTCTTTGTCTTTTTAGACATTTGGTTATCTGAATAATTTTTTTATATTTTTTAATTACGCAAATTTATTTTATGATAATGAAACATTACTTACTGCCTTTAGTTATAGTTTTAGGTATAATTATATTGTTTTTTTTCCCTGAGCCCGAAACAAATTTTATTGCTTATATTGGAACCATGTTATTTTTCATAGTTTTGATAGTGTTATTGTTGGTTTGGAAGAAAAAAAGATTTAGCAGTAATAAAGATTAAATTTTTTTTAAACATCAATGTATGATTGTTTGTTAATTATCTAATTTGATATTTTGTGGATATGACTTTTTGATAATTTATCATAAACTACTAAAATAATCCAAATCATTAATATGACTAATGTGATGGTTACTCCTAAAGCTAAATCAAGAAGCGGTTTTTCACCTAACATAAATAACTCTCCATTCCATAAATGATCTATAACTCCAAATGTGGCGCCTCCAATAAATAACAAATTTAGCCAAATATGATGCTGATTTTTGTTCATTGAAGGAATTCTCTTCATCATAAAATAATGAATTAATGCGGCAGTAGCAGGCACTATATAACATCCCATTTAAAATCACCTCTTCATAAAATTAATTAGTTATTAGCTTATAAATTTTATGTAATCGATTTTTTTTGAAAATATTTATAAACAGTTAATCTTAACTTTAGTTTTATGAACCTAAAAAATCAAATATTAAATTCTGTAAAGATTTGTGTAGATGGTTCTATGTATTATTGGCAATAAGTTATTACACAGTTTATTTTTTCTAATATGATTGTTTAAGGTTAAATTCCTTAAATAGTCTAAAATAAAATTTTGGAGGTAAATAAAATGGACAAGAAAAAACAAATAGAAACTATTGCAAAAGGTGGTTCTGCGTATCCGTGGCACCAGATTAGGAATAGTCGGAGGCTTAGGAACTGAAACTAGCTGTGGCTTTTGTCTTAGTCTTAACACCAGATTGAGAAGAATTACTAATTGTCAACCTAATATTGTTATGGAGAATGTGCCTGTTCCTATTTCTTTGGAAACATCCATTATCAAAGGTGATCCTGATAGGGCAATGTTTGACTTGTTGGCAAGAGCAGTTACAAATCTTAATGATGCAAGTTCTGATTTAATTGTTATTCCTTGCAATACAGTTCATGTTTTTATTGATGAACTTAGATCAGTTTCTAAAAAACCAATTCTGAGTATAATTGAAGAATGTGCTAAAGAGTGTTCTGATAGTGGTTTTCGGAAAGTTGGATTATTGGCCACATCAACAACTGTCAAACAGGCTTTACATCATAAGGAATTAGCAAAAAAGAATATAGAAGTTGTTTTGCCTAAGAATCAATCTTTTGTTAGTGAAGTAATTCTTAGAATTTTGGGAAATACTACTAAGATTTCTGACAAAATTTTTCTTCTTAGTTGTATTAATGAACTTAAACTTTTTGGCGCAGAAGCAGTTATTCTTGGGTGCACTGATTTAGATTTATTAATTTCTGAAGAAGAATCCTCTTTGCCATTAATTGATACAACTAAGGTATTGGAAGATGTGTTAGTAAAATTGCTTTCTTAATTTTTTTTTTATTTTCTAAATCTATTTTTTGGTTTACTATTATATTTAGAATTTCCGCCTTTTGGTCCAGTTCCTTCTTTTGATTTGAAACGTCTAACAAATGGTTTTTTTGGCGGTGGTTTAGCTGCTGCACCAACTGCATTTTTAGCTGCTTCTGAGTGAAATTTGTGATCCATAACTGTTATTTCTTGTCTTATCAATTTTTCAATATCTCTAAGATAGTTTCTTTCATCAGCTGCGCAAAAAGAGAATGCTGTTCCATCAGATCCTGCTCTGGCAGTTCTTCCTATTCTATGGACATAGCTTTCTGGTTCGTTTGGAAGTTCAAAATTTATAACGTGTGAAATATTATCAATATCTATTCCTCTTGCAGCAATATCTGTTGCAACTAATACTTTTACCCTACCAGTTTTAAAATCTTTAATAGCTTTAATTCTTGCTCCTTGGGATTTATTTCCATGAATTGCATCTGAAGAAATTCCGTTTTTGCTAAGAAAATATGCTAGTTTATTTGCTCTATGTTTTGTTCTAGTAAAAATTAAAACGCTTGTAAGATGTTTTTGTCTTAGAAGTTCTAGTAATAATTTTTCTTTTGAAGATTGATCAATGAAAAATATGAATTGTTCTACTTTTTCAACAGTTGTTGCTTGGGCTGTCACTTCAACATGAACTGGGTCTTTAAGTAAAGGTTTTGCAAGCTTATTTATTTGCGGTGACATTGTTGCTGAGAAAAATAATGATTGTCTTTTTTCAGGTAATTTTTCAATGATTTTTTTAATATCATGAATAAATCCCATATCTAACATTCTATCTGCTTCATCTAATACGAAAAATTCTATGTTTTTAAGAGAAATTTTCCTTTGATTCATTAAATCTAATAATCTTCCTGGTGTTGCAACAAGAATATCAATTCCTTTGCTTAGTGCTTGAATTTGTCTTCCTTGTCCAACTCCTCCGAATATTACAGTGTTTTTAAATTTGAGAAATGATCCATATGTAGTAAAACTTTCGCCAATTTGTGCAGCCAGTTCCCGAGTTGGAGCTAACACTAAAGTTTTTATCTCTCTAGGATATTTTGGAGTCATTCTTTGTAGAATTGGTAATACAAATGCAGCAGTTTTACCTGTGCCTGTCTGAGCAATACCTATTAAATCTTTACCTTGTAATAAACTTGGTATGGATTTTGTTTGAATTGGCGTCGGGATTTCATAATTTTGTTTAGTTAGAGCGCTTAGTAGTTCAGGTATTAAATTTAATTCTTTAAATGTGATATTGTTTTCCATAAGGTTTCAAAATGAGCTTCTAGTTATAAAGGTGCGTTTATTTTATGCTAATTATGTGTTTAAATAAATAATTATTTTATAATATAAAATTACTGTTTTTGCTTTTGTTAATTTTTTATCTACAAATTGGTTGTTTTAGTTTATTCTAAAAGAATCGTTTTAATTATTTCATAAACTTCTTGTTTGTTTAATAGTTTTTCATGTAAATTTTTATTTTTACAATCTCCTGTTACTTCGTAATTTTTTGCATAGTCTAATTTAGATTTTTCTAGTAATACTATTCCATCTCCTTGTTGCGTGTTCATGAGACAGCCTTTTCCCCCAATGGTATATACGTCTACTTTTTGTGGTTTATTTTCATTCTTATTTAGATTTTTAATAAAATCACTTGTTGAAGTCATTTCTTGGCATTCTATTTTAGCACCTATTATTGGACAAAATGTGTTTATATTCCCAGAAATTCCCTTGTTTGGAGTTCCTAAAAATATAACTTTATTTACACTTTCTTCCCCAAAATCTATTAAATATTGTCTTGTTACTAATCCGCCCATTGAATATGCTAATATATTTACTTTTTTAGCACCTGTTTTGTATTTTATTATTTCAATAGTTCTATTCAGCCTTTTTGCATATTCTGTTATACTTTGATCTTTTGAAGGATAATTAATTATTTCGCCTTGTGTATTATAGGCATCTAAATAATAGGTTGTTCCAAAAATAACTGGTTTTCTATATCTGCCTAAAATACCTTTTTCATTTTTATTTTCGATTTCTGTTGGTAAAATTGTTCCTCCATCAATATATCCTTCTGTTACAAGATTTGTTCTTATGTTATTAAATCCTAATAATGAATGCTCTATTAATGATCCTTGTAATGCTGCATGTCCATGAATTAATATTAATGGGTAGTTATTTTCAGAATATTCACATTCTCCTATATTACAACATTCAACGCAATCATTAAAGATACAACAGATTGGTTTATGTTCTTTTATACTTAAGTTTATTCTTGAGGAATAATTTATGCTTATATTTTCAGGAATCGTTCTAATTGAAAAATTGTACTGTGTCAAATTTAAAATTTCTGGATTAGTGTTATGACAATATTGTTCTATGAATTCTTTTGTTGAGTTATAATTTTCAAGAGTAACATCCATCTTTGTTTTGTTTATTGAAGTATTGCTTTGATTAGTTATATTTTCTTCAAATAAGATTATATTATTCTCAAGTTTTAAACAAATCTCTAGTATAATTTTTATTGAATCGTTTTTTTCTTGACTAATATTTTCATTTAATAGTGTTAATCCATAATTTTTCAATAAGTCAATTTTTATATTGGTAATATTTTCTTTTTTGTTTAAATCCTTATATAATGTGTCTAATTGATTTTCAACATAAGAATAGTTATTTGTTTTATTATTAAACATGAATATTATCTGTTGGTATATTTGAACATAATTTTCTTCAACCAAAGTATAATTTTCTCCTAGAACTGCAAGATTTTTTGAAATATTTTCTAAAACATTTAAATTTTTTTTAAAGTTAGTAAGTTTATAATATGCTTCTTGATGTTTTTTGATTGCAGTGTTTAATGTGAAATTCATATTATAAATTTCTGTGTTAAGATTGTTCAAGCTAAAATTCAAATCTTTTAATGTATAATTTAGCGATTCATATTCTTCTTGACTCCATAATTCTTTTGCATAATCAGATTCTTCTTTTAAAAAATTGTTGTTGTCATTTAAGTTAGTTACTTTTGTTGGTAAAACTGCTTGTTCAAGAAAGTAATCTTCTAGAACATTTTGTTTGTTGATTAAATAATATGTTTCATAATCATTTTTTGAAACTCCTTCAAGAAAATTTAATAATTTTATTTTTAATTCTTCTACAAAATCTCTTTCTTCTTTTGAAAGTTCATATGACAATGTTAAAAAAGATCGAGTATTTTTTTTGTCTTCATAAGTATAACATAAGGTTGTTTTTTTATTCACACATTCAACATTGAACTCATAACTTTTCTGACCTGTTCCTTTTATAGGCGGTTTTATACTATACGTTTTGTTAATTTGAGTTTTTAGTCTAGCATTAAAAGTTCCATTATCTAGTATAGTATTATTTTTTAAATCAACAAATTCGTAATGACATATTGCATTGCAAAAAATAATGTTTTCAACTTTCACGTTAAAAGTTATGTTTTCTTGATTTCTTTTATCTGTCAGAATATTTTCTTGTATGGGGGTTAATGATACTGCCATATCTCCTTTTAACATCACTAATGTTTGTGTTGAAATTTTGAATGTTCCAAATAAGACTAGAAGAATAAAAGATAGTATTGCTCCTATTATTAGAATTTTAAGAACTTTTTTTTCAACTTGTTTATTCATTACAGTTAATATTATTTTAATAATTAAAAAACTTTACATTATAGGTGTGTTAATGAAATATTTACTGCTAGAATAGAGTAATTTGAAGAGCTTGAAAGGTATTTCTGTTATAAGATATTTAAAACCATTTTTTCCTTCTGAAAAACAATAATAATCCCATTCCCACTATTAGCATAACTCCCCACATTGCAAAATATCCATATTGCCAGTTTAGCTCTGGAATAAACTCGAAATTAGTGCCATATATTCCTGCAATAAATGTGAGTGGAATAAATATTGCTGCAAAAATAGTTAATACTTTCATAACTTCATTCATTTTATTGCTTACACTTGATAAATATAAGTCAAGCATGCCTGAAAGTAAATCTCTGCTTGTTTCAATTGTGTCAATAACTTGTATTGTATGATCATATAAATCTCTTAAATAAGGTGCAGTTTTTTTATGTATTAGCGATGATTCTAATTTTTCTAGTTTATTTATGGATTCTCTTAAAGGCCAAACAGATTTACGTAAAAATAACACTTCTCTTTTTAATCTGTAAATTTCATTGAGCGTATCTGATTTAGGCTCAGACATTAGTTCTTCTTCAAAAGTTTCAATTTTTTCTCCTACTTTTTCTAATATATTAAAGTAGTAATCAATAATAATGTCTAGGATTGCGTATGTTAAATAATCTGAGTTCATTTGTTTAATTCTTCCTTTACCTGTTCTAATACGCTCTCTAATGGGGTCAAAAATATCTCCTGGTTGTTCTTGAAATGAAATAACAAAATTTTTCCCTAGAAGTATACTAACCTGTTCAGACATAACTCTAAATTCACGTTCGTTAAAGGTTAACATTTTAATAACCATGAAAACATAATCGTCAAATACTTCTATTTTTGGTCTTTGATTGGTATTTAAAATATCTTCAAGAACTAGTGGATGAATATCATAATGTTGTCCAATTTTATTAATAAGTTCTGTATCTTGGAGTCCATCTATATTAAGCCAAGTTACTGTGGAAGTGTTTTTGAACTCAAAGCATTCTTCAATTTTTTTTACTTCTTTTTCATTAAATGACTTTTGATTATAATCTAATATAGAAATTTTGGAGTTCTCAATTTTCTTGTTTCCAACAAATACTAATGCTCCTGGTGAGAGTCCAATTTTTTTTGAAATATTTTTTATTAATCTTGACATAGATTAAATTTTTGTTTTAATATTATTTAAATTTTTGTTTATTTTTTAAAATTCATAGTCAAGATAGATATTTGTGCTCAGTCATTAGTTTAATTAATGTTTAAGAATTTCTAACTTTACTTTTTCATCAACTTTTAGTTTTGCAGTTCCTCCGATTGGAAATGTGATTGTTGGATCTGTGTGTCCGAAATCAACATTAGCAATTATTGGAATATTATCTAATTCTTTTTTCGATTTAATAATTTGTGTGAATAAGTTTCGAGTCATTTTTGTTGCAGGTTGAAATCTGCCAAAAACTATTGCTTGAACTGTTTCAAAACCTGGTTGATGAATTATAGATTGTAAGTCTCTGTCAATAGTTGCAACGTGTGCTTCATCATCATCTTCTAGAAATAAAATACTATTTTGAATGTCTGGCATATACTCTGTCCCTTGTAAAAGATTTAAAGTGCATTGATTGCTTCCAATTATTTTACCTTCTGCTTCACCTTTATTAATTATCCATTCACATTCATTTTTAATAAAAGTACGATTTTCTTGATCGTTAGCCCATTTATCATCGCTCCATTCTAAAGATGGTTTAATTTCAAAAGGTGTTTCTTCAAATAAACATTTTTTAAAATAATCTAGTGTGTAATCAAATCCTTTTTTATCTCCAAAAGAGAAAAAATGAGGACCTGAATAGGTTACTAAACCAGTTTTTGCATAAATAGCATTTAAAAGTGCTGTAATGTCTGAATATCCGCATAATATTTTTGGATTTGCTTTGATTAAATCGTAGTCTATATAACGTAGAAGTTGGTTTGAGTTAAATCCTCCTATGACTGTTATAATTAATTTAATTGATTTGTCTGCAAAAGCTTCATGCAAATCAGATATTCTGCTTTGAATGGATGAAGAACTAAAATCATCAATTTCATTTACATGTTCAGCAAAACTTAAGTTTAAATTAAGTTCTTTGAAGCGTTGAATGGCTTTTTCTTGCAATTCTTTATTTAGCCAAGACATAGCTAAACTTCTAGCGGGAGTAATTACTCTTACTCCATCACCAGTTTTTAGTTTTGGTGGTATAATCATATAATTAGTATTAATTTGTTATTTATTATAAATTTTGTTAGAAAAATGATGCGAGGGGAGGGATTCGAACCCTCGGACCCACTAAGAGACAGGATTTCTAACCAATTATGGTTATTTACATGCTCAATACATGCATGTCTTTTTTGGGCTTAAGTCCTGCGCATTTGACCAGACTCTGCAACCCTCGCAATCTTTTAGCAAAAGCTTGACCAAAATAGGTCTTCCGATAGTCGGAACGCTTTGCGTCTTTAACTTTAAAATCAAACTTTTAACTTGTTTATAAAATTTTCTAAGAATGATTATATTTAGAGGTGTTTTTTTTGGAGGAATTAAGTTTGTAATATTCTAATTTCTAAGTCCTCAATGATCCAAGCGGCCATTTTGTTTAGTTGTTCTTCGTCAAAGGTTCGTCCGTATTTATCAACAAAAACCATTTTTTCCAAAAAATATAATATTAACTATAGTTAATTAATATATAAATTTTATTATTTTATCTTTAGAAACATTTTTATACTAATTATTCTCTTTGAATAGAGGGAAAATGAGGGAGAAAAACCAGGGATTCTTATTTGGAGGACTACTTTTACTATTCTTTTTAGTATTTATATTTAGAGAAAGTCTACTTCTATCAATCATAGATAACTATACTGTACTATCTGAAAAAATAATTCTTTTAATACCAAAATTATTGATTATTATAATAATAATTCTGATTGCAAAAGGCTTAATTTCATTTATTAGTTCAATTATGAATAATTCTCTAAAATATTTTGGGAATGAAAAAGATTTGTATTCTGCAAAAGCAATTGTTAGATATTTGATTTGGTTCTTAGCTATACTTGCAATGCTTTCTGTTTTTATTGGTAATTTAGGTGTATGGTTAACATCTGTAGGATTAATAGGATTTGGAATAACTTTTGCATTACAAAAACCAATTTTAAATTTTGTTGGATGGATAACAATTATGTTTAACAAGACTTATTCTATTGGAGATAGAATAATGGTTGGAGATGTGAGAGGGGATGTTTTAGACATACAAATGATGTACACTGTAATGGATGGATTGCTTCCAAATACCGATGAATTAAGCGGAAAAATAATCACTATTCCAAATGAACTTGTTTTGACAGGATCAATGACTAATTTTACAAAAACAGGCGAATATTTGTGGAATGAATTATCTGTTGATATAACTTATGAAAGTAATTGGGTTAAAGCAGAAAAATTATTGAAAGATATTACATTTGAAGTCGTGAACAAATATGTTGGATTAACAAAATATGATAAATCAGACAAAGATGTTCATATGGAAAGAACAATAAATACCTTGAAAGATGAACATAAAGAAACTGATTCTCATTCTGAAAAAGCGCTGATATTAAGAAAACTAGCGCAATTAAAAGCAGAAAAAGAAAAGATTGACACTATGAAGAAAAGTGCTATGAAAGATATTAAAAAAGAACCTATTGTAAGAGTCGAACTAGAAGGGTCATCAATTGGCTTAAACGTACGATACCTTGCGCATTACAAAAATCTAAGAATAATGAAGTCAGAGATAAATTCAGGGTTTTTAATTGCAGTTGCTAAAGCAAGAGATATAGATATTGCATATCCTCATTTACAAATTATTCAAAAGAAAAGTAAAAAGTAAACTTTTAAAAATAAACTGATTATTCTTGCATCATGAATTATGTAATTAATGCCAATCCATTTCAAATGACTTATAAGGGTGCTGCAAACTATACTGCATCTCAGTTTGAACCTCTTAAAGCGCAAAGTAATTGGAGAGTTCCACTAACAGGCGAACCAGCTGTTCTAAAACAAATGTATGATTTTTTTAAAGTAGAATCTCAGAAAAGACCTGATGCTATTTTAACAAGAATTGACAGCACAAGATTAGGAACTTTTAATCAGTACCTTATGAAATATGCTGAGAAAGTTAAATCTCGACCATAATATGAATTGATTTCTCATCATTCCAGAATGCAGTTAAAACATCATAAAAAGAAGTATAAACTTTTTTATGAATTAATTGATTATTCTGAGCAATTGTATGATATGGATGATCCATTCCAAAATACCAATCAATTTCTGAACTATTTCTAAGGGTTGTTTCTTTGAAACTTTCAAGGCCTTCTATGTCTGTTTGCTTTATACCATGAACCCCCAAGAAAAATGAATCTGTTGTTGATCCCTGTACTAAAAAAGGTTCTTCAATATATGGATAAATAATATTTTGTAAAAAGCAACTTCCAGGATGGTCTTGTGCTTCTTCACAAGCAGGAAGTAGATCTGATTGCCAAAAGTTGTATGATTGTTGCATTACTTCTTCAAGAGATAAGTTAGTTCCAAGAACTCTATACTTAGGATTATCAAAATCCCAAACTGCTCCTCCGTCATTGACAAAGTAAATTTTGTTATCAGGCAATAATTCTCTAGCAGTATGGATATTGGATAATACTCCGTGACCGCCTGCAGAAGAACCAATTAAAAGAATTTTATCATTTTTATCTAATCCATAATCTTCTTTTAATATTTCAATCATTGCTCTAAAGTTAAGTTGTCCAGAAAAATAAAAATCTCCTCCAGTTGTAGAAATTGTTTCAGTTCTTGTGCCGCTCCAAACATCACTAGAACAGTAATGTGCATCAACTTTGTTCGCGTTCCAAAATAAAGGATTAATTTGTTTATTAATACTTAGAATGCCTGAAAATTGAGAATTAACTTCTTCTCCATCTCCCTTAGAAGGAGTTGTACTTTTGCCTCTGCCTTCACAAGGAAAATTAATATCATTACAAGCTCCGCCACCTTGTAAGAAAATAACCCATTCATCTTTTTCAGTGTTAAAAAGCTCAAATCCAAAAGGAGTACCATCATTACATCTTGCGTTTTCCCATTTAGAATCTCTTTCAGCAGGTTTAACCATTTCAATAAATAGATTATCCCTAAGTCCTTTAAGATTTTCTTCATTAATTGGATTTATTTGAGTACAACTAGTAAGAACAATTGTTATTATTAATAAAAGTATAATTTTTTTCATTTTATTGTTTTAACATCTAATTTAATTAACTTGACAATTTCTGGAAATTTAGTTATTTTGAAATGACCGTTCTTGCTTTTATAAATTATAAATTTCGAATTAGGTAATTTTTTCTTATATTTATCTGCGTGTGAAACAGGCACCACATCATCATCTTTTGAAAACATTAAATAAGTTCTTTGAGAATTCTTTTCAATTAAAGATAAATTTGATTTAAGTTTAAAACCACCAACTAAATCTTCTGTTGGTAAATCATTATCAAAAGGTGGACAAATTAAATATGCTGAAATAGCTTTTTTACGCAATTTATTCTCAGACAAATATTTTGCCAGAAAAATACCTCCTAAAGATGAACCTACTAAAATAAATTTATTACCTAGTAAATGTAAATACCTTTCAAAATAGATTTTCCAATCTTCATATTGAGCGTTATCTTGTAGAGGCATACGAGGAACAATTATCTCGTATTTTTTACCTAGAGATTTATTAAGAAATTCTCCAGTCCAATAAATTTTTCTTTCTAAAGAAATAGTTTTATTTTTCAAAAAATTAAGGTAATCTTTTCTATTCTTAAAAGTCATGCCGCCATGAATAAAAAGAATTTGAACTTTTTCTTTCATAAAAAAACTATTACCACTAATCTTTATTAATTTATCGAACCATAAGTTTGAAATGAATTAAGTCTATAGATATATTTATATATTTCAAGAATCATTGATAAATTATGGGAAAAATTAGTTGTTATTGGTCTCCAAAAACAAAAATTAAAACAAGCAAAATTGGTGGAAAGGGTTTATTTGCAGAAGTTAATATTCATAAAGGAGAAATTGTTTTTATCAAAGCAGGTCATATTGTGGAATATGATGAGATGATAAAATATAGGAATAAAGTAGGTGATTTTGATGTTCAAATATCTGATAATTTCTTTTTGGTTCCGAAAAGCAAGAATGAAATTAATGATTTAGTTGTTCATTTTAATCATTCATGTAATCCTAATGCAGGACCAGATGGTCAGATAATTTTTGTGGCAATTAAAGATATCAAAAAAGGCGAAGAAATTACTGTTGATTACGCGATGATTACTATGCCCCCATATAAGCTAGAATGTAATTGCGGCAGTGAGAAATGCAGAAAAATTATTACTGGTGATGATTGGAAGTTAAAGGAATTACAGGAAAGGTATGGTAACAATTTTTCATGGTTTATTCTAAAAAAGATTAAGGAGATTTGAGTTTTAATATAATTTTTTTTTAAAGCTTTAAGAAAATTTGATTTAAAGCTGATTCACCTAAAAACCGGACAAAAGTATTCTAAGCCTCCGCCGAGAATTGAACTCGGGACCTCGACATTACCAATGTCGCGCTATACCGCTAAGCCACGGAGGCAGTTTTATTTCTTTTTCTTTCTATGTGCTTGAGTGTTTAGCAAAACACATTTTGGTGTCAATGGACAAAACCATTGGTGCTATACTGCTAAGCCACGGAGGCAATGATTAGAGAATAAATAATTCTTTTATAAATATTTTTGAAAAGAAAACTTTTTTATTATTGTTTTATTTTTATGTTTATATGATTCGAAAGGCGGTTGCAGCTATTGTTTTTCAAGAAGATAAATTTTTATTGGCGAGTAGAGTTTCAATTTTGTTAAAAAAAGGTGAATTGGAACCTATTTCTGAAGAATGGGATCTTATTAAAGGAGGAATCAATACTGGAGAATCTTTTCAGGATGCAATACTTCGAGAGTTAGAAGAAGAAACTGGTTCAAATAAATATGAAATTAAATGTCATTTTAAAGATAAATTAGAATATGGACTTCCTGAAAAAACCGGATTTAGTAAACAAGAATCAAATGTTTTTTTGATCGAGTTTACAGGGAAAAATACTGATTTGAAGCCTGATTCTAAAGAAATAGGTGCCTTAAAATTTTTTAGTAAAGAAGATGCTATTAAAAAAATAAAATATCCTGAAACAAGAGCTTATGTAATTAATCATATATAATTTATTTATGGGCTTATTTATGTAAACTATTCTTTAACTTCAGCTTTACCGTAATATTTAAATGGTATTTCTGGTCTATAAAAATGCTGCCAATCTTTTGAATGTTTCCAGTTTCCACCCCATTTCCATCCTTCTTCATTGAAAATTGTTACTACTTGTGAAGATGGGGATAATGTTCCTCTTATATTCGGATTATATGGTCTATTATGGGAATTTTTTCTAATCCATGGATTTATCAATGGGTTAATATCTATGGCTGCTCCGAAAGCATGGTCTGTTATTTCATTATTACCATCTACAAAACGCCAATCAAATCCTCCTGAATTATTATATCTTGCTGATGAGTTCCAATTATAAAAACTCAAGGGAATAATGCTTGTAATAGGAAAATCAGTTTCTCTAAGAATTCTTTGGAAAACCTGTTTCGTTGAATAAGCTAATTCTTTATGAACAATGATTTGGCCATTGTAAATTTGATTATTAAAACCCCTATATTCAACTTTAACCAGTATTAAATTATGAATGATTTTTTCTGGTATTTTTTTATTTCTTAAAGAGTCTAAATATTCATCTTCTGTAAGTAGTGGAACAGATAAAACAGGAAGCTCATAAAATGTTGGATTCTCTAAGATTTTCTCAAAAGAATGATGAGGCCACAAAGTTTGAATTGTATTTTTAACTGTTTGTAAATTTTCAGTATTTGATTCTTCAGAAGTCTCGCATATTATCTTTTCAAGTTTTTTAAGTTCAGGATTTATGTCTTTCACAAGTAAGGAACTGACTTGTTTAATATAAGCTTTTAGTTATTAATAAAGTATAGCTTTTTGTTTAGATATATTTTGAAAAAAATAAAAAGAGCCCCCGGTGAGATTTGAACTCACGACCTGCTGCTTTCTGAGATTAAATAATCTTACTAGGCAGCCGCTATAGCCACTAAGCCACGGAGGCAATCTTTCACGAAAAGCGGGACAAAAGTGTCCTCTCATTAGTTGGGATGTTTCGTATAAAGTTTAATCATAGAATAAATAGTTGTTTTATAAATATTTCTCAAAGAATGCCTTGCTATTTTCTAAAATTAGTTTTCTATGTTTCGGATTCAAAATATTGTGGTCCATTTCTTTAACAATTAATGATTCTGAATTTGATTCTTCAATGAAATCATAAAATGTTTCATTAAATCTATTATCTCCTGTTCCTTGAACTAGTAGAGTAGGTGTTTTACTCTCCACAAATTTTTTAGTGAATTCTTTTCCATGTAATGTTTTTTCTTCAATAAACTCTTTTCCCATTCTAAACTTTCCTCTTCCAGTTGATGAAGTTAGTGTTACATAGCCTTTTGTTTCTAATTCTTTTTTTCGTGTTTCAAATTCTTTTTTATATCTGTCAAAGCCTTTCCCAGGATTTTTCAGCACATCGTAGCTTATAAGGACTTGTGCATTAACAATTTTTTCGGGTAAAAATCCTATTGCTGCAGCTCCCAAACTTATTCCAAATCCACCAATTTTCTTAATGCCTGTTTTTTGTTTTAGAAATTCTGTTGCAAGAATTGCTTGTTGAATAGATGTTCTAAAACATAGTTCTTCAGGCGGTTGATTTTCTCCATGTCCTGGAAGGAGAAATTGTAATACTGCATAGTTGTTTTTGTAAAAAAATTCTGCTGCATCTTTGCACATTGGCTCGTCATAATCATTTCTCCAAGAATGCGTTATGATTATTCCTTTATTATATTTTTTTGGAATCCAAAGTCTGCCTTTTAATCTCTCTTTTTCAATAGACACTTCTTCAATAGACATATTTGTAATATATTGCTTGTATTTATTTAAAGTTTTCTTAAGAAATTGCTTAATAAAGTTTTGTTCTCAACCCAACCAACATAATTGTCTAACCAGTGTTTATATGTTTCTTTATCAAATCTTTTTAATGATTTTAAGGCAACTTTTTTAGAATGTATTACAAATTTTTCTGAGAGTTGTTGGTGTGCAGGACAATCCGTGTCTATAATAAAATTTATGTTCGCAGATTCATAAATTGCTTTTATTGGATAACACAAACAATCCATTGGCTTTTTTTCTTGGATTGTACAGGTATTGTCTTTGCTCAGAAAACTACATCTATTAGAGTTTTTTTGTTCTCTTATTATATAATATTCCTGATTTGTTGGAGAAATAACTTTTTCTAAACGTTTTTTTTCTTCTTTGTTTAACTTTTTAGCTTCTTCAATTGAAATTATAGGAGACCCAATTAGTTTTCCTGTTTTACAACATTTTGAATTACAGGGCATGCAAAATTTAAGGAGCGATAGTTTATCCATTTTTAGGAATTGAGAATATAATTATATAAAATTTATCGTATCATTTTTAGAAAGTGTTAAAAAAAGAAATAAATTAATGATTTTTGCTCTGCCTTTAAGCTCCTAGAGATTGCATCTGCATTCTATGAAATGGAGAGAGTAGCAGGGCACCTTTATAAATAACTTCTAATTTTCCATCACGAAAATGAATGTTTTAAGTCAAGAAATAGTAACTATGGATCAAATATTGGAAACTTATCAAAGAGTTGGTAGAGGAAAGCTTAGTTTGGAGCCGGTTATTCTAAGAAATGTTTTTCCAATAACTCTTGAAAAAGAAACTACTCGGTTACTGAATTTGCTTGGATTATATGTTCAATTTTCAGGTGCAAATTCAAAAACTCCTAAAACATTTAGCTCTTCAATTGCTAAGAGTGATTTATCGCCTGATTTAATTGGAAAATTTGAAGATGATCTGGGTTTAAAATTAGGATTAATGTCTGATAATGCATATCATTTTTTATCTAATGGACAAATATATGCAAGGATTATTTGGCAAATGGGTTATCAAACATCAATATCTGATTCTTCTAATATTCAAAGTAAGAAAACAACTGGTTTTAGTTTACCTGAATACTTAACAAAGATGATTGTTGGTTTTGATGACTTAGATCAATTTAGTCAGAGAGTTGCTAGAAAGTATATTTATGATTTTGTTAATGTCTATTTTGATTGTAAAAGAGTCCATGGTTCTTCAAGAGAACTTAGAACAGGGCTTATAGAACAGCAAACAAAACAACAAGTTGAATCGCAAGGAGAACTTATTATCAGTGCTATAAATTCTGTATATCCAAAAGTTGATGTAACTCCTGATGCAATGAGAGTGCATCCTATGAGAGGGGGTTATTGTGGTTATATCTTGTTTAGTTTTGATAATTTAATACAATTTACAGAAAGTAAATTTGCCCCTGTGGAGTTGGCTGTAAAAGAAAAAATAAATTTCACTATTTAATTTGTAAACTTTCTGTTTTTTTAAAATTCACATACTAATATGCATTGCATTGTACATGGCATAAGTGGATCTTCTGAGTGTCTACATGCTGAAGCGCATTCATTGAAATTTCCGCCAAGTTCTTCACATACTGCTTGGGATAAGCTTTCGCATTCATTGAAATCAGGTAGCCATTCTCCGCCATTACTTGCACAGCTTGCAACTATAGATTCCATTGTTTCTTGTTCTTCACTTATATTTGCACAGGATGTTAATGCAAGTATTGTTAATATCATTAATCCAAACATTATTTTTTTCATATTTTCACCTTTTTTTATGTTATAATTTTTGCGTTATTTATATATTCTTTTTTAACTTTGATTTTAATTAAAGTCTTTTCAAAACTTTCTCACTTTGTAATTCTTGGTGGATATCATATGCAAATCCTATTGATAAAATTAATGCGCTTGCCAATGCAAGTAGATTTTCAGATATATTGTTATAATTGTTTATTAAAGTTAGAAGCATTGCAATTAAGATTATCCATCCAAAGACGATTCTTTTTTCTGCATAGATATATCCTGTTCCTGGTAATAAGAAGTTTAGTATTGCCGCAGTATTTGAACTTTTTTTCATATAAATATAATTATTCTTTTTATTTATATAATTTTAGTTTGAAAGAAGCGAACCTATGTTTAATCCAGGTATTCGTTTAAATCCTTCTCCATTTGGTTTTAGTCTGTTTCTGATAAGGTTTGTATGTCTTATTGTTCGTAAAAATTCTTCAATTTCATAATGTCTGCCTATAGCCTTTCTAACATATTCTAAGTAGACTTCTCTTGCTTCTATAATTGGGTTTTCAGATATGTTGCATGATTCAATCATTTCAATTCTAACTTCACTTATTGATTGTTCTAGTAGTTCCCAGTCTGAAAAGTGAGATCTTTCTGTAACGGGCAAATTTGTCGCATAAAGATATCTTTCAACTATGTGTATTGTAGAATAGCTTCCATCTAAGTATGCTCTTTCATGTAGGCCAATGGTTGTTACTAGAGGAGATAGAGATGCTTTTATTTTTATTTTATGCCACATTATTCCTGGCTCTAATCTGTCATTTCTTATTAAATAAATCGGTCCCTGCATTTAAACACCTGTTGCTACTTGAAAATAGAAATTATTTAAAAACCTTTGCATACTTGAAAATATTAATAAAAGAATCTGTTTTTCTTTAAATCATGGATTCGTGCAAAAACCAATTAAAAAAATTAACTGGGAAAAAATATATTATATTTACTCGAAGATGTAATGATTCTATAAAATTAGCTTTGCAAATAGTCAAGAACAAAGGATTTTCTAAAATTTTAACCCAAGATCAAGGAGGGTGGTTAACATACACTCAATTTATAGAAAAATTAAATTTAGAAGAAATAAGAATTAAAACAAATCATGGAATAATTCAACAACTCCCAAAAGGAGAAGTTCTTTTATTACATTCTAGTCCTGGTTATTATGCTTTACAAGAAATGAATTTTAAAGATATTTTTATCATAAACGATGTTTGCGGAAGTATTGGAACTTCTTCTGCTAAAGTTGGAGATTTAATTGTTGGTAGTTTTGGTAAATGGAAACCTATTAACTTAGGAAATGGAGGGTTCATAGCGACAGATGATTTAATGATGTATGATTTCTTAAAAGATTTAGAAGTTGATTTAGACTTTAAACTTTTAAATGAAAAAATACTTTCTTTAGCAAACAAATTAAAGTTTTACAAGAAGCATTCTGACAAAGCAAAATTTGATTTAAAAGACTTTGAAATATTAAAAGGTGAAGGAATAAATGTCATAGTTAAATTTTCTTCCGAAGATGAAAAAGAAAAATTAATAAACTACTGTGACCAAAACAATTATGAGTTTGTAGAATGCCCAAAATATATTAGGGTATTAGATCAAGCAATAAGTATTGAAATTAAAAGATTAGGGTGATATTATGACTTTAAAATTTCCAGAAAGTATGGATGAATGTGTTTATTTTACTAGACGAAAAATTGACAATGGAAGTGTAGTTGCATGGGTTTTTAGAGAAAAATGCCCTGTCTGCCACAAATCATTGATGAGCAAACCAAAAGATGAAAAAACTGGTAAAGCTAAAATTCGAGCAGATGAATATATTTGCCCTGATTGTAATCATACTGTGCCTAAACAAGAATATGAAGATACTTTAACTTGCAGTATACAATATACTTGTCCGGAATGTATGAATACTGGTGAAGTACAAGTTCCTTTTAAAAGAAAAACTTACAAAGGTGCATCTTCAGTTTTGTTTGAATGTGAAAAGTGTAAGGCTAAAATTGCAATCACAAAAAAAATGAAAGCACTTAAAGAAAAAAAATAAATTAATTTTTTTTATTTTACTTTTCTACCTTGTTTTATACTAAAATCTACGTTCTTATTTTTTCTCTTTGGTTCATTTTTAGATAAATACCATATAAATGCAAAGAATGAGATGATTGCAACTACTGCAAGAATTATCGTGATTATTATTCCGATTCCGATTAATATTGGTGCTGCTATTAACAAAATAATTGGTATTAAAGCGATTATTACCAATGCAACTATTAATCCAATTATGAATCTTAATATGTTTTGCATTTAAATTCCCCCCAAGTCCAAGTTGAAACCTGCTCTTCTTCCTGATCCTCCAGAATTTTTTTGAGGAATATACTTAGCAATTTTTTTTGCAAGATTAGCCAAAGGCATACTTTGTAACCATACTTTTCCAGGGCCAGTTATTGTTGCAAGAAAAAGCCCTTCTCCGCCAAATAACATATTTTTAAATCCTTTAACTCTCTCAATATCATAATTTATTGTGGGTTCAAAGGCACCTATATATCCAGGATCAACTCTCAACGTTTGTCCTTTTTTTAAATCATATTCTGTTATTTCGCCTGAAAGCTCTAAATAAATAGTTCCCTCTCCAGATAGTCTTTGTAAGAAAAATCCTTCTCCTCCAAAGAATCCTGCTCCAAGTTTTTTAACAAATTCCATTTTTATATCTGTTCCTTCTGTTCCTGCCATAAATGCGTCTCTTTGACAAATTATTTCTTTTCCAGAACTTAATTTCATTGGAACTATTTGTCCTGGCATCTCAGTACAAAAGCTTACAACACCTGTTCCTTTAGTACATTTGTAGTTGGTCATAAATAATGATTCTCCGCTTAAAGCTCTAGCTAAACCTTTCATAAAACCGCCACGAGTGTTTGTTTCCATTTCTATGTTTGTACTCATCCAAGCCATTCCGCCTGATTCAGTATACATTGATTCTCCTTCTTCTAGTTGTACATCTAGAATTGGTAAGGTTGTTCCTCTAATTGTATGTTTCATATTTACACCTTAAATTAAAATTATAAAAAAAATTAGATTGTTAAATCCATGAAATAAAACATCATATTATGCCATCCAAGATTTGGTGCTGATGGATAATCTTCTGATAAACTTGCAGTTGTTTCATAGAACATATTTTCTGATGAATCATAAATTACGAATGTTGGAATCTCTCCAGGAGTCATATATCCAACAGTCCATTCTGACAATTCATCACCCATAACAGGAACATCTGTTAGTGGACCATTCCATTGAACTGATCCAATGCAAACATCTCCATTAAATGCTCCAATCCAGTCATTTTCATCAATTTCTAAACCTTCAATTGTTGATACAAAATAAAATGCTTGTAAAGTTGATTGTTGAAATGCAAAAGATGGTGGCATGTTATTTGTAACAACTGCTAAATTTATTATTGGTAATGCGTTATTACTAAATTCAAGATTTGGATCAATACTATATTGGGACATTGATGCTGTTGCTTGATATAAAATATCTTCAGATACATCATAAATTACGAATGTTGGGATTTCTCCATATTCCAAATAATTTATTGTGTTTTCATCAGCAGGATAATTTGGTCCGTTATCATTTCCCATTCCAGGCACAACTGTATTGTAAGGTTCTGTCCATTGAGTTGATCCAACACAAGTATTATCTTTAAAAGTTGCAATCCAATCTCCTTGTGCTAACTCGACACCGTCAATTGTTGCTGATTCAATAAAATAAAATGCTTGTTGTGTAGATTGTGAATAACTAAAATATTCTTCAGGATTTATTCCTGCATCTCTTGGATCTACTTGTTCTTCTTGATTATCATTTGTTTCAGCTTCATTTTGTTGAACAGGTATGCGTGGAACTGTTTTTATTGATTCAACTTTTGTTGGTTCTTTAGCAGTTGTCTTTGTTGGTTCAGAAACTCTAGTATTTGTTGCTGCAGTCATTGCTTTTGCGTTTCCACCCGTATTCTCTTCAGGAGGATAATTTGTACTTGTATCAGTTAATATTGTTAGCGCACCAATGCAAATGATTGCGACAATTGCTAATGCGATAAATCCTTGTTTATTCATTTCTTTAGCCATTATAGAACACCTTCTTTTTTTGTATATTCTATTTTTGATAGTTTATGTTTTTAAATTTTGTTAATATTTATGTTATTCTCATAGGAATATTCTCAACAATAAGCTTTAAATACTATTCTCCAATAATTAGCTTCATGTCATGTCAAAAATCAAGAATTTTTGTGTGCGCATAATTTTCAGAGGTAATTATGATGAAAAAATTTTATGTTACAACTGCAATTGCCTATCCAAATGGCAGGCCTCACCTAGGTCATGCTCTAGAAATTGTACAAGCAGATGTTGTTGCACGTTTTCATCGATTACTTGATAAAGATGTTTGGTTTCAAACTGGAACTGATGAGCACGGTATTAAGAATTGGGAGACTGCAAAAAGTGCTGGTAAAGAAATTATTGAGTTTTTAGATGAAAATGTTGGCGTGTTTAAAGATCTTTACAAACAACTAAATGTTTCTTATGATTATTTTATTAGAACTAGTGATAAAAAAACTCATTATGAAGGTGCTAAAAAACTTTGGAGAAAATTACTTGAAGCAGGTGATATTTACAAGCAGAATTATAAAGGATTGTATTGTGCCGGATGTGAGTCTTACAAAACTGAAAAGGAGCTTGTTGATGGAAAATGTCCTGATCATCCTACAAAAGAGATTCGAGTTTTTGAAGAAGAAAATTATTTTTTTAAATTATCTAAATATAAAAATCAATTAATAAAGCTAATTTCTTCTGATGAATACCAAGTTATTCCTGAAATAAGGAAGAATGAAATATTATCCTTTCTTAAAGATGTTAAAGATATTAGTTTTTCAAGACCTAAATCTTCTCTTCCTTGGGGCATTCCTGTTCCTGAAGATGAAGATCATGTAATGTATGTTTGGTGTGATGCATTATCAAATTATATTACTGGCGTTGGTTATGAATCTAATGTTGAAAATTTCAAAGCTACTTGGCCTGCAGATGTTCATATTATTGGAAAAGATATTCTTAGATTTCACGCAGCTTTTTGGCCTGCTATGTTGCTTTCAGCAGGTATTGAATTGCCAAAAAAACTATTTGTTCATGGATTTATTTTAGCTGATGGTACTAAGATGGGAAAGTCTTCAGGTAATGCAGTTGAGCCATTTTCTCAAATAGGAAAATATGGTTCTGAAGCATTTAAATTTTATTTAATTGAAGCAATGCCCTTAGAATCTGATGGTGAATATTCAGAAGAACTATTAGTTGAAAGAGTAAATGGAGAGTTAGTTAGTAATTTGGCAAACTTTGTTTATAGAACCTTATCTTTCTTAAATAAAAACTTTGATGGAAAAATTATTCCTGCAAAGGATGATTCTCTTGTTAAAGAATTATTTCCTTTGTTTGAAGAAGTAAAATCTCATTATGAAAATTATGAGTTAAGAAGAGCAATTAATACAATATTAAAAATAAGTTCAATTGGAAATAAATATTTTCAAGATAATGAACCTTGGGCTTTAATTAAAGTTGATAAAAATAAGGCTCATGAAATATTATCTTTCTGCGTAAATTTAGTAAAGAATTTAATTATTTTAATTAAACCAGTACTTCCTGAATTTGCAGAAAAAATTGAAAATCAGTTAAACTTAAAAGATTTAACTTGGAAAGATATTAATTTTAATTTAAAAGATCATACCATTGGTAATGCTGAGATAATTTATCGAAAGCTTGAATTTGTAAAAGAAGAAAATGAATCTCCATTTTCTAAACTAAATTTAAAGGTTGCAGAAATATTGGAAGTTGAAGATCATCCTGAAGCAGATAAATTATTTGTTATGCAAATTGATATTGGTGAGAAAAGACAATTGGTTGCGGGTTTGAGAGGTCATTATGAAAAAGAATGGTTAAAAGGGAAAAAAATAGTTGTTGTAAGTAATTTAGAATCTGCAAAACTTCGAGGAAAAAAATCTCAAGGAATGCTTCTTGCTGCAAATAATAAAAAAGGTGAAGTTGGATTACTATTGGCTGAAAAATCAAAACCAGGAGATCAAGTAATGATAGATAATTTAAAACCATGTGATAAAATTATTTCTTATGATAAATTTTTAGAAGTTCCTTTGAATGCTAAAGATGGTCAAGCTTATTTTGAAGATAAAGAATTAAAAACTTCTGTAGAAACAATAATTGTAGATAAAAAAATTAAAGGAAAAATAAAATAAATTATTTATTCTAACATTTTACGAACTGTTCCAAATACTGTTCTTGGAAAATTACTTTCTTCGGTTGTATAACTTAATAAAATGTCTGACTTATAATAGCCTGGGTGAATATTTTCAGGATCAAAACAGTTGAATATTTTTGTTTTCCCAACATCCCAAGAATCAAATGTTTTTTGACATTCACCAATCATGATTGCGCCTGAAGTCATGTCTTCATATAAATTTGTGGCTTCAAAGATCACAGTTCCATCTGCAGCAACATCTGCTTCACAATTAAAACCCTGTATGTTACACGAATCCACTAATAGAAGATTTGGATCAAGTGAGCCAAGATATGCTAATGAGCCAATAATTATTAACAACGAAAAAATCATATACGCTGCAGAAATTATTATTCCTGCAATTGCAAGTCCGTGCCCTTTTTCATCTTTCTTCTTTGTATCTGATACCGCAATAATTGATAGAATTAGTCCTACAATTGGAATAATAAATGCGAGAACAAAACCAACTATTGCTAAAGTGTTAAATTTGTGTGGTTTTACCATTTTTAAAATAGTAATGGTGATAACTTAATAAATATTTTTAGTTTTCGAAATTTAATCTTTTAAATTAGCAACGAATCTCATTGGTTGTAAATACTCAGGATGTTTTAAGAATTCTTCATGCCCTGTTGATAATAATAATTTCACGTGTTGAGGTCCGTAATTATGTGTTTGAATATCTCTTTGCATTTGTAAGTCCATTATTCCTTGTGAACAAATTATTTCTTCAGAGGTGGTCAATTGAATCGGATTAGAAACAGAAAATTCATTATTTAAGAAAGGACTTACAATTCTTTCATATGTTTCAGGTGTATTTCTATAAGTTACAGTAATTGTTCCGTTTGGATGCATTTTTGGTCTTAAAGATTTAATAAATGAACTTCGATTTTCTCTATCAACATATTGCAAGAAGTATTCCATGTAAACTTTCCCAAGACTTTGATCTCTTAATTTTGGAACTGCTTCCAGTGCATTCATAGCAACAAGCTCTAAATTATCATAAATTGCTGTTTCTCCATAAGCAGTATCAATTGCTAATGCAACTCCTTTTTCTGCTTCCAAAAAATTATTTATTCTTGTGCTGTGGATGCTTGATCCAATATCTGCAATATCATAATAATCTCTTGGAACCCATTCATATTTGTTTTTTGTAGGTCGTTTTTCTTTATCTAAAAAATCTGCTAGAAGAAGCATATCTCCGCCAAATGCTTGTATTAATGTATCTAATGGAATATTGATTATTGCTTCTGTACCATCAGTCATTACTCTAATATTTTCAACTTTAATTCCTCGTTGTTGAAGTGCATTTCTTACGTGCGGTGGTAAATCATCCATTTTTATTCTTAGAATTTAAAAGCGGTTTATAAATATTTACCGTCTTGGTTTGGCTTCGATTTGTATTGGTGTTAGATATTCTGGATGGAAAAGATACTCTGCAGGCCCGCGGGTGTACATTATTTTTGCAATTCTTTTTTCTCTATCAGGGCCTGTTAATCTTGCTTGTTCTCGTAAATTTATTTGTGCTTGCTCACTCATCATTATTTCATCAGGTTCTAGTTCTCTTTTACTAACAATTTTATAACCAGTATTTTTAAGCATTTTAGTTATAATGTCCACTGTATGTTTACCATTTGAACCAACAACATATATTGTTCCGTTTGGATGAATTTTTGGTCTTAAAGAGTTAAGAAATATCTCTGCTATTTGACCCATATTATTTAACAAATAATCCATACGAACATTTTGCAAACTTTGATCATATAATAATGGTGCAACATTTTGAACAAGTGCTTGTACATAATCTATTCTTCCTTTTCTTATTGTCATACTTAATTCGCGATCAACTGCTAATATATTGCCATCATATAAACTTTCTGCATGTCTGGCTCTTATGGCTTTATCTCCTGCTCCAAATTCTGCATAATCATAAGTCTTTTTTGGATTCCAATTGTCTAAATCTTCTGTTATTTCAAATATTTTTGATTGTATTATGTCTGTTACTGTATCTGCTAACATTGATATTAAATCTTCTAAATCAGGCATAGAGTCATCTTTACCTAAGATTATTGGTGGTCCAACTATTAAGTTCATTTTTTCTGGGTCAAACCCTTCTCGTTTCATAAATTCCAGTATTTCTCGTGGTATTTCAGGCATTGAATACCTTGGAATTCAAAATTCTTTTATAAATGTTTGTCGTCTACTATTACTATGTTTATAACTTTTAATTGAGTAGAAGTTTAAACAAAACATATTAATATGCTGGAATATACCTAATATATTATATGTTTAGAGGTAAATGATGATGAAAAATATTATATTTGCAATTTTTGCAATACTTTTATTGGCCGGATGTACAAGTATTAATCCTGGACCAGGTTATGAACCAGAACCACAGTTCAATCCAAATTCAAATATTGAACTGAAAAGCTTTTCAAATTATGATGATTTGGCAGATTTTTTAGAACCTAGTGTTGGAAATAACTATTATGGTATGCTTGGTGGAGCAGTCAGAATGGAAACTAATATGGTTGCTTTAATGGATAGCTCCGAAAGTGCTAAAATTGCTCCTGCTGCATATGACGGCTCTTTTTCAGAAACAAATAATCAAGTTCAAGGTGTTGATGAAGGTGACATTATAAAAACTGATGGAGAATATATTTACACTATTTCTGGACAAACACTTTTTATTGTGAAAGCTGGAGAGGATGCAGAAGTAATATCTATTATTGATTTTGAAAACAATCCTTCTGGCTTGTTCATAAATGGTGATAAACTAGTTGTTTATGGAAATTTTGATGATTATGATTGGTTCAGAGAAATGGATTTAAGCCCTAGAAATGGTATGACTTTCTTTGATGTTTATGATGTTTCAGATAAAGAAAGTCCCGAACTTGTTGAAGATTTAAAATTTGAAGGAAGATTTTTTCAAACAAGAATGATTGGAAATTATGTTTACTTTGTTGTAAACTCAGGAAATAATTATGGATCTAATTGGCCTACTCCAGTCATGTTTAGGAGTGAAGAAAAAACTTCTATGCCAATAGGTGATATAAGATATTTTAATTTACCATATGAAAATCCAACTCTTGTGACTGTTAATTCTATTGATTTAAGAGATTATGATGTTGAATCTGAGTCAGTTGCGGTTGAAGGAAATTTAGAAATGTATATGTCCGAAAATAATATTTTCATAGCTTATGCTGAAAGAATTAATGAATGGGAATTACAGCAAAACATAATAATAGATGTTATGGAAGACAAGCTTACTGAAGAAGATAAGAATTTAATTGTTAAGATTAGAAATGTTGACAAAGATGTTCTTTCAAAATATGAAAAGAATTCTAAAATTCTGAATCTTGTTCAATCATATGTGTATTTAATGGATGAAGATGAACAGCAAGCAATAGAAGAGAAAATAGATCTTTTATTAAAAGAAAAATTAGAAGAATATGATTATCTTGAATACACTATTCTTCATAGAATAGAAGTTGATCTTGGAAATATCGATGTTGAATCTAGTGGAAAAGTTCCAGGTGTTGTTAATAATCAATTTTCAATGGATGAATTTGATGGTGTTTTAAGAATTGCCACAACTATTAATTCAAGATGGTTTAATAATGAAAGAATTGATTCTAGTAATCATGTTTTAACTCTTGATAAGAATCTTAATATTCTTGACCATTTGAAAGATGTTGCTGTTGGTGAAAGAATTTATTCAACCAGATTCATGAGTGAAAAACTTTACATGGTAACTTTCAAGCAAGTAGATCCATTTTTTGTCATAGATCTTAGCAATCCTGATAGCATTGAATTACTAGGGGAATTAAAAATTCCTGGTTTTTCAAGATATTTACATCCATACGATGAAAATACTATTATTGGAATTGGAAGGGATGCTAGTTTATCTGGAAGATCACAAGGATTGAAAATTTCCTTATTTGATGTTAGCGATGTTGAAAACCCTGAAGAAATTGCTCAATTTGTGACTGATGATAAGTATGCTCAATCAACTGCTGAATATGAACACAAAGCATTTTTATTTAACAGAGAAAAAGAGTTATTGGTTATACCTGCATTTTATTATAATTATAGAGATCAAGAAGATAGTTATAATGGCGCAATGGTTTTTAAAATAACTAAGGATGAAATAAAGCTTAGAGGTTTAATTGATCATTCAGAAGGTGCTAACCAATGGAGCTCAGCTGTTGAAAGAAGTTTATTTATTGATGATTTATTATACACAAAATCTATTGGTATGATTAGAATAAATGAACTAAGTGATTTGAGTAGTGTGGCAACAATTGAATTAATTCAAAATTATAATGGAGATATAATTATCTATTAAGTTTTGGATAATTTTTTTATTTTTATCTTATTTCTTTTATTATCTTATTTCTTTTAATTTCTTTTAGTTAGTATATATATTATGGATATTTATAGAAAACTATATAAGTAAAGACCTCGATAATAACTCTAAAAGAGGTATCTGTTGATGAAGAGATTATTGCTTGTATTAATACTTTTATTAGTGCCTTTTGCAAATGCTCTAGATGCAACTGTGGATTTTGAGAAACGAGGACAACCAATTGGTTTTGTTTCAACCAAAGTAATACCTAATGTTGATTTGGTAATAACTGTTTCAGGAGAGAATTTTTCTTGGCTCTCAGCAGATCTTTCAGGTATTAACAAAAACAGTTTCTACGTACAAACTCATGGATACCAAAACATGGTTACAACGGCCGATTTATGTTTTTATAGCGAAGCAAATCAGAACACTATTTGTTATTTTAGAGGTTTGCAATTACAAATACCTTCTGATACAGTTTCCATACCTATAATTTTATCTGATGATGAAACTGAAGAAATTGTAACTGCAACTTACACTTTTAGTATTGATGATTCCAAACCTGCCGCAATTTTTTTAGGTACAAGTGCTTGCTTAGATGAATTCTGTTATATTGCAAATGATAAATTGTCTGATTTAGTTTTATCTTTTGAAGATACTCGCGCTACTTTTGATTATAAAATGGTTGCATTTAATCTTGCAGGCCGTGAAACTTTTGCTTATGAATGTGTTGGATTAACTTGTATTGGTCGAGACGCTGTTTCTTGTGAAGATTCTCAGAGAGTAATGTTAAGAATGGTTAAAACAAAAACTTATGATGACGCTTATAATCCTGTTGACAATGCTTTTTCAACAAGTTTAGTTTGTGATGCTTTAAATCCTATTATCTTAGAAAATCAAACAACTGTTGAATCAGATTCTCCATATGGTGAAATAAAACAAGGTGACAGATTAAAAATAACTGTTTATGTAGAAGAATTAAATGAAGGAGTTACTGGAACTATAAATACTTCCACAATTAATGGAGGAGATCTTCAGTATGTTGAATGTCATAGAAATAATGAAGGAGTATTTGAATGTGTTTTCAGCGTTCCAGGAATTCAACCAGGTGTAGCAAGTCCTGAAATAATTATTAAAGATATTGTTGGAAATGAAGCAAGAACTAATCCTTCAATTATGGTTATGCCAAGACTTGAAGGAATAACTCCTGATTGTTTTGATGTTATAAGAACAGAATTAACTCCTGAATCAATTGATAGAATATTATTAGATTTAACTTTGAAAAATGAAGTAAGATATCCTGTATTTGCAGAATATACTATTCAATTAAACAGTTGTTTAAATGCGATTGCTTTGAATCAAGAAATCATTGATTGTCAGTTTGTGAATGAAGCAGAAACTGAATTAAATCCCGGATCTAACATTTTTGATGTTTGGGCTGTTGCAGATAAAAGTTCACAATCGGGCGATAATAGAATTAATTTTGAATTTGACACTGGCGCAGATGTAAATGATTTTGGAAACCAATTTGAAGTGAGATGTAATTTATCAATCGTTGTTTCTGATAATTCAGGAGTATATGAACTTGAAGAAATGGAACTTTTATTATTTCCATTTAAATTTAGAAATTCGAGACTTGGCGAACCAGGAGAAAGATTTATTGAGAAAATTGAAGAATATGAAAATAATGATTTAGTTAAAGCTAGTTGGATTGGAGATGTAAATAAGGCACTTGGAACTGCAAGTGATATTTGTTCAATTGGAGTTTATTTAGACTATTTTGAGGCTGCGGCTGTTACAACCGAGTTAGTCGGTTTAGCTGTTGAAGCAGTTACTCATAGTGATGTTGTTACTACAACTGGAACTAAGATGTATGGTACTTCTAAAAAATTAGAAGATCAAATGAAAGGAAATCCTGTTGGCAAAGATCAGAATATGATTCTTGGATTAGTTGGAAAAATGTGTGATTGGTCTTCTTGTACTGTTGGAGAAACTTCTTGGAGTATGGGTGATGAATGGTTTAATAGTGGTTTAGGAGGTCCAGCCGAAACTCTTAGAACTTCACTTGAGAGTTCCACTCTATTTGGAGATTATGCAAATGCGGATGAAATGTTAGAAGATGTTAGTACTCCAAATGTTGAAAATAGTTTAGTTGCAGCTATAATGACTGGTTGTTGGGAAGCTGTTCCTTATCATATTAATAATTACAGAGAAAGTGAATGTGAAGTTCTTTCTTGTTTAAAAATGAATTCTGTTTATGGATTGGATGTTTATGGCTGTGAAGAAACTCGTGCAGCATTTGTTTGTAATCAAATAATTGGAGAAGCTTTTGAAATTACTCCTGGTGTAAATCAAGTAACTCATTTCACTGATAATCTTAATCATTATGTTAATAATTTACTTCCAAATGTACTTCTTACAGCAAGTAGATATGCTTGTAGAGAAACTGGTGACTTAACTGGTGCAGATATTTCTGGTGGAGGAGTGTTTGGTAAAAAAACAAAAATTGCTCTTTGTCATTTGCCTGATTCGATTGGAAGATTTATGTTGCAAGATTCTTTAACTTCCGGTTCAAGAACATTTGTTTATACTCCAAGTGATGATTTATGTTCAAAAGCTCAATGTTCTGCATCAGAAATAATGGATGGAAGTTGTGAAATTGGTAGGGGAAGTATTTTGCCAGGTTACGCAGATGTTCCAAGACCTGATGCTGATGATATAAGACAATTCCAAAAAACAGTTAGAGATCAACAACTTCAAAAATATACTCCTCAAGAAGTAAGATCTGCTTTGTTAAAAACCAGAGCTCAACAGGTTACACATGATGACAAGAAATTTGGTCTTAATGATAAAGACAAAAAAATACTTGCAGCAGTTTTTGGAGATGGTCAAAATGATGCTAACAGTGTAAGTCCAACTCAATTAAATGATTACTTAAATAATCCTGGTCAATTAAACACTAGAGTAAATAATATTAATGCTGAGAGAGATCCGCCAACTTATCACGCAGCAGAAGATCAGGAAGCTTTAAGATTATTAGGTGATAGAGATGCGATTATAGCTATTAATAATCATAATACGGGCACAACTGCCGGTTATGCTAATGCGCCTGCAGATATTGAATTATTAGAAGATTTACGTGGAAGAAGTAATTTAGATTCAGCTCAACAAGCAGATCTTGATCGTTTAACTGCGAGCGAAGCTCAGAATAGAGCAATTATTGATTCTGCAGGTGTAGAATCAGTTGATCAAATTAATGCACAATTACTAACCCATCCTTCTATAGATCAAAGTAATATTGACAATTCTGATGGTATAAAAATTATGTTAACAAATAGGGAAAATAATCGAAAAGCAGCTGTATGGAATGAAAAATTATCCAAGAATATTGATTTTGCAGGAAAATTCCTGTACAATTTTGTTATTAAAAAATGGTTGACTTTTGAAGCGTTATTCCCTGATCATACCTTCCTTGGTTCATTAGAAGATTACAATACTGACGCATTGAAAAACGAGATTTGTAATCCTGATAATAGTTTGTTCTTTGATAATCTTGACGCAGGAACAAATGTAGGAGTAGTTCATGAATGTGGTGAAGGTTCTTGTGCATTAGTTTTAACTTGGGGTGCAGAAAGAGTTTATTATAACGAAACTCATTATTTATACTCAATGGTTTATTTAATAGGTGGAGTTGATGAAGAAGTTAAATTTAATGTTTATTTAGAAACTGCAAATGGAGAAAAAAGTAATACTCGATATCCAAGTATGCATACTTTAGCTCCAGGATCACAAGACAATTTTGCAACCGCATCATTGAGTAATAAATTATTTACAAAAATGTGTATTGAATTTAACGATGTATTTCCTCCAAACAGATGGAATGCACCAAAAAAATATTGTAGAGATATAAAAGAAGATACTTATAGAACTGGTGTGCCAGTACCAATTGTTGATGGTGAATATCAAATTCAATCTCAAGATTGGAATATTTAAAAAAGAGGTTTAAATGAGTGCAAATAATAAGTCAGGACAAGTAACTATTTTTGTAGTGTTAGGAATTGTACTAGTGTTAGTTGTAGCTCTTTTTTTAGTAGCAAGACACAATCTTGAAGCAAACAAACCATCAACAGGATTAGCCGATGATTCTGATGCAAAGCAAATTCAATTATATGTTTCAAACTGTTTATCTTCTGTTTCAGAACAAGCAATTAAAAAAGCTGGATTAACTGGCGGAAATTTATTTGTGGATGATCTAACAATTTCTCCAATACCAACAGATTCAGATGCATTAATCTTTTCACCTGCAGAAATACCTTATTGGCATTATCTAAAAGATTGTAATCAGGCAACCATTGGTTGTTTAGCTTCAAATCAACCACCTCTTTGCAAACCAGGAAGACCTTGTGTAGTACAAGATTCAACTGGTCCGAATTCTATTGAAGAACAACTTTCAAGATATGCTGAAGAACAATTATCATATTGCATAAATGGATTCAAAGATTTTCAAGATAATTTTGAAATACAAGAACAATCTGAACCAGTAGTTGATGTAATAATTGGTGATGGAGAAGTTGTTTTCTACATGGATTACCCTTTAGAAATAAAAACTATTTCAAAAAATGTGGTTGAATCAATAAACGAATTTTCAACAAGTCAAGAAATTAATTTTAAAGAAATCTATGAAGTTGCAAACGCGATTATTAAAGCTGAAAGAGATACAAATTTATTTGAAAGAGCAACTTTGAATTTAATAACTGTTTATTCAGGTGTTGATGGCGATTTATTACCTCCAACTTCTGATGTAAAATTATTTAATCATTTTAACAAAGAATTTTGGATAAGATCAGAAGTTGAAAGAGACTTACAACAAGACGTTCTTCCATATGTAGCATTAGTACAATTTCAAAATACAATTGAAAGTTACAATCCAGTATTTACAACTGATAGTTCTTCTAACGCAGGATTTATAGATGGTTTTTGGTCTTCATTTGATATAAAATTAACTGATCTCAATATTACGACTAATATAAAATCTGATGTTATATATACTTATGAACCAATATTTTTAGAAATTGGTAATTCTGAATTAATAGAACCAAAACCTTATGACACTGGAGGTGATTTGCTTGGTAAACTTTTAGGCGCCGCAATAACTGATTATAGATTTGAATATGATCTTAGTTATCCTTTAGTGATTTCTTTAAATCAAGACGATGCTCTTAATGGAGAGGGATTTGAGTTTAACTTTGCAGTTGAAGTTAATATAAGAAAGAATCATCCTGTAAATTCAGAAATAAGTCCTGTTGAAGTTAGTACTCCTTTTATGACCGGTTTAGATTCACAAGCACAATTAGTTGATAAGAAAATAACTATTGAAACATTTAATAAGCATACTGGTGAAGTTTTGCCAAATGTTATAATTTCATATTACTGTGGCTATATGTTTGATGTTGGTGCAACCGGTTTATCTAATGGTGACGCTGTTTTTGAAGGAAAACTTCCTTTCTGTCAATTTGGTGGAAAAATAATACTTGAAAAAAATGGTTACTTGACTGCAGTAATTGATTATGAAAATTTAGAAGGCGGACCTGACGAGTATTTTACTGCAGAATTATGGCCTGCTGCTAATAAAGAAATTGAAATATTAAAAAGAACAAAAGATAATATAGATACTATTGCTTCTGCAGGAGCAGGTGCAATTTCGTTATATGATGAAGAAGCAACTGTTTTATCAGGATCTGAAAAAATAATTTTTAATATTGAAAGAGTAAAAGAAAATTCTTTTGAATCAAACATTCCTTTGGTTGGATTTGTACTTTATAGAAATCAATCTGGAAGCTCTGTTATGACTGTCGAATCTCAAGCACAAAACATTCAAAATATGTATGATCAAGGTTTAATAAATCAGAGTTTAAGAGATGAATATTTAGCTTCAATAAATGAAATAATTTTGCCGACATCTGATGAAGGTTATTCTTTAGATTTTGTTCCAGGAACATATTTAGTTGAAGCATATTTGATGTATGAAGGCAACATAACTATTCCTGCAGAAACAAAAGATGTTTGTAAAGGTATTTGTACTTTAGGTAATACTAATAGCTGGGGTGAATGTAATGGTTTGTGTGTTGGAACCTCAGAAGATTTAGATTTGGAAGAAACATCTTTTGGAACATGGATGTCTGGAGGGGCTATTTTTAACTTCACATTAAATGAACATCAAGTTTATAATGGCAATGATATAACATTTTATGTTTTAGAAATGGCTATTCCAGAAGATTGGGATGATATGATAAAAGTAAAATCCATAGATGAATATCAAATTGGGAAAGAGAACTTTATCAATCCATTAATATAAATAGTATAAAAAATAATTTCTAAGAATTTTTTTCTTTTCTAATCTTCTTTTTTTGGGAGTGCAAGTTTTTTCAAATAGGCTCCTTTTGCTCCGCCTTTTATTTCGTCTCCTCTAACAAGATAGTTTCTTATACCCACTAATCTTTGATCGCTATGTTGTGAAAATTTACCGAAGTGTGTTATTTCGTGATTATACTTTCCTGCTAGTCCTTCTACATATTTATCTAAATCTGCTTTTTCAACATTTTGTAAATACTTCCATGCTTTTCTATTAACTACTCCTTGGGCAATTCCTAATTCATGAGAATGTCTAGCTTCGCTTAAATCATCTATTAATAATGTTGCTTTATAAGAATCTGCTTCTAAAGCACTTTCAATTATGCTTTTTAGGGATTTAGCCATTCCATATTGTTCTTGGCCATTTTGATATTTTAAAATTTGTGAATCGTATGTATCAACTAAGAATCTATATTGTTCATCAACATTATCTCCAAGTTTCTTTAATCTATCAAGAGTATTTTTGTGACCTGATTTTTCAAAGAATTTAGTTAGTGCTTTTACAGTTGCTTGTTTAACATGTGTTTTATTTTTTGTAATGTCCGTATCGTGATTAACTTTTCCTGAGATTAATTCTGTTTGGAAAGTTTCATATAAATTTTTCCAAGGTTCTTGAATAAATTTTTGTCTTGTCGTAGCTATATTTTCCGGAGTATTGTGTTTATCATAATGAGCGAATGCTCCTTCCAAATCAGTATGGGCCTCTTCTCCGATTAATTCTGCTAAATTTGAAGATTCTTTTTTTTCTTTTCCAGCCATATAACTATTCTTTAGTAGATTATATTAATAAACCTTTCGATTCCTATTAATTATAAACACAAATTATATAAAGCATCTTTCAATATAAAAGTGTATCATAATTAGAGGTGAACAACTTGGCTAAAAAGAAAGATTCTAAAACAAAAAAACCTATTAATCCATTAGTTCCAGGATTACCAAACGATATTCCAGAAGAAACAAAGAAAAAATTGGAAGCGATTAAATCTAAACTTGATAAATTTAAAGAAAAAATACTTGCTAAGTTTGAAGATTACATCATGGGTATAGCTTTGCTTCCGCCTTCTAAAGATGAAAAAGAGAAAGACAATATCAATGTGTTAATTCTGATAGATGATTCTGATAGCCATAAAATGCCTAAAGAAGAGCTTAAAGAAAAACTTACCAAAATAATTATGCAATCCGCAGATAATGTTGATACTCATTTAAAACCTGAAGTTTTAATTCAGTCAGAATTATGGCAAAATTGTTTTGATGCAAAATATGACCTTTTGCAAACAATTGCTCTTTCTGCACCTGTTTTTGATAAAGGTATGCTTGCAGCAATAAAAATAGCTGAAGTTCACAAAACAATGGTCTTGAAGAAATTCGAGAAATATATTGTTTCATATGTTCTTGTAGGATCATTAGTTCAGGGCAAAGCAACTCCTGAATCAGACATTGATGTGTTTATAGTGATTGATGATACTGATGTCAAGAAAATGACTCGAGCAGAGCTAAAAGACAAGCTTAGAGCAATAATTATTGGTATGGGTCTTGATGCAGGTAAAATGACTGGTATTGAGAATAAAATAAATATTCAAGTGTACATATTAACTGATTTCTGGGAAAATGTAAAAGAAGCTAATCCAATTATATTTACTTTTTTAAGAGATGGAGTTCCATTTTATGATAGAGGAATATTTATGCCTTGGAAACAATTACTGCAAATGGGGCGAGTAAAACCTAGTCCTGAAGCCATTGATATGTTTAAATCAACTGGTGAGCAGATGATCCAAAGAGTAAAGTTCAAAATGAGAGAAGTAGGTATGGAAGATATTTTTTGGGCGACAATTACTCCTTCACAAGCAGCATTAATGATGTTTGGAGTTCCGCCACCAACACCTAAAGAAACAACTGCTGTATTAATGGATATATTTGTTAAAAAAGAAAAATTGTTAGAAAAAGAATATGTTGATATCATGGCTAAAATTATTAACACTAGAAAAGATTTAGAACATGGAACTAAGAAAGATATTTCTGGAGCAGAAATTGATTCTCTTCTGACAGATGCAGATAAATATTTGAAAAGACTAAATAAATTGTTTAAACAAATAGAAAAAGTTAAAGAAGAAGAAACAATAGTGCATAATTATGAAAGTGTTGTAACAATAATACGAGATATACTCAGAATGGAAGGAGTTGAAAAAGTAAAAGATGTGGAAATAATAAATATCTTTGAAGCAGAAGTAGTTGCAAAAGGATTAATACCTGAAAGATATCTGAGAATATTAAAAGAAGTTGTTAAGGCCAAAAAAGATTATGATGCTAATAAATTGTTAAAACATGATATTCAAAATCTTAATAAGAATTCTAGAGAACTAGTCAAATTTTTAGTGGAATACATCCAAAGAAAAAGAGGACGTGATCTTGAGAAGACAAGAATTAGAGTTAAGCACGGAAAGAAATTTGGGGAAATAATTCTTCTAGGTAAACAGGCATTCATAATACATGATATTGATAATGAAGAAAAGGAACTTTCAAAAGCAGAAATAAAAGAGGACGGTTCTTTAGGTAAAATTACTTCTTCTAATTTAGAAGAACTAGAGAAAGCTCTTACGGCTGTTGAGATACCTGCAAAAGTATTTATTAAAGAACCTATTTTTGAAGACCTGAAAGGCATATTTGGTCGAGATGTAGAAATACTCATAAATTATTAAATTATTTTTTTATTTTTTTAATATCAAAAACTTTTTAAACGGTTTTTCTTTTCTTTTTTATAGGGGTAATTATGAATACAGGTATAAAAGTTCTAGACGCAATGACTACTAAACCAGTTAGTGTGAAACTTGATAGTACTGCAACTGAGGCTGCTAAGAATATGCGAAAATTCAAAGTAGGTAGTGCTTTAGTAAAAGATGGTGACGAGATCGTTGGAATTGTTACAGAACTTGACTTTGTTGAAAAATTAATCGCCAAAGGTCTAAATCCTAATGATACTCTTGTTGCTGATATTTGTGAAAAAGATTTAATAACAATTTCTCCTGATAAAGATATTTACGATGCAATGATTGTTTTAAAAGAAGAAGACATCAGAAGATTACCAGTTAAGGAAAATGGTAAAATAATTGGCATGTTAACTATGAAAGACATATTAAAAATAGAACCGCAGCTTTTTGAAGTAACTCTTGAAACAATCCAATTAAGAGAAGAGAGTACAAAACCTGTTCCAGATTATAGCAATAAAGAAGAAGGCATGTGTGAAAGCTGTGGAAATTTTTCTTATAGATTAGTTTATAGTGGTGGGATAAAGATTTGTCCTGATTGTAGAGCTCATTAATTTTATTTTGTTTAATAACTAATTAACTTCTAAATATTTGTGTGGTAATTCCCAACTAGTTCTAGGTATTTCACCAAATCCACAATCTTTGCAAGTCCAATCAAGATATATCCATGTATCTCTTTGATAACGTTGTGAGGCTTCAGGAACTTTTATTCTTAAGAATGCATGTCCTGGAACAAATACTATCTGAGAATCAATGCCTACTGCTTCCATTAAATTGGCCATAAATAAAGTTCCGGATTCACAATCTCCTCCACCTGAAAACATAAAATCTTGCGGTTTTTCAACGTATTCAAAATCAACTGGATCAGAAATATAATCAAAATTATCTCTAACAAAATAATAAATTGCTTTCGCATGACAAACTCTTTCTCCATCACAAGCTATTGAGGATATTTTATTAGCAGTGTTTTTAACAAAAGGATCTGCAGGTGTAACAAATTCTAAAAAATCAAGATCAGTTCTAAGTTTCACAGTTTCTGTTGATAAATCATCTGATGTTATGCCTATCTCAGCGATGCTAGGAATATGATGTGGTCTAGGATCAAATTTCATATTATAAAATGGAAAAAATGAAACTAGTAGTATAAGTATTAAGAAAACTCCTAATATATACATCCAAGGGCGTTTATCTTGTTTGTCGTCTTGAATATCAATTATTTCTTCATCCATAAAAAATATTTATTATTGGAAATATTTAAATATTCTCAGTTTTTGTCTTCTTTACATGTCAAAAACAAATATTCCAAAACATGTAGGTGTTATTTTGGATGGAAATAGACGTTTTGCAAAAAAACTTATGATGAAACCTTGGAAAGGTCATGAATGGGGTGCTAAAAAAGTAGAGCAGCTTTTATTTTGGGCAAAAGATGCTGGTGTTGAAGAATTAACTCTTTTTTCTCTTTCTATGCAAAATCTTAGCAGACCTAAAGAAGAATTTAATTATTTGATGGCATTAATGAAAAAAGAGTTTACTGCATTACTTGAAGATAAAAGAGTGATGGAAGATGGAATAAGAGTAAATATTATTGGTAGAATTCATTTATTACCTGCAGATTTACAAATAGTTCTAAAAGAAGTTATGGAAAAAACAGTTAACAACAAAAATTATGTAATCAATTTTGCAATCGCATATGGTGGTCGAGAAGAAGTTATAGATGCGGTGATGCGAATAGGAAAAGATATTAAAGAAGGAAAAATTGATGTTGATAAAATAAATGAAGACTTATTTCAAAATTATCTTTATATGCCTGATGAACCTGATTTAATAATAAGAACTGGTGGTAATCATAGAACTTCAAATTTCTTATTGTGGCAATCAAATTATGCAGAATATTTTTTCTTAGAAAAAACTTGGCCTGAATTTGAAAAAGAAGATTTTTTAAAGATATTAGACGATTATGCTGAGAGAGAAAGACGATTTGGTAAATAATTTTCTAAATAATAATTTAATGTGAATTAATTTATTCTTTCTAAACAATAATCTGCTAAATCTAAGAAGAACTCTTGACTTTGTTCGTTTAAATTTGCTTTTAATAATCCTTTTTTTGCATCTGCAATTTTGTTTTCAGCTAGTTGTTGACAATATTCGACTGATCCTGATTTTTTTATTGTTTGAATTGCAATTTCAAGTTCTTTTTTGCTTGCACTTGAATTGCCAAGAACTTTTGTTATTTTTCTTTGATTCCATCTACTTGAAAATGCTAATGCTTTTATTATTAAAAGAGTTTGTTTACCGCTAATTATATCGCTTCCGATAGGTCTGCCTTTTTTTGCTTTTTCATCAATATCAATTAAATCATCTTGTATTTGAAATGCTAAACTAATATTAGTAGCATATTTTTTTAAAGCTTGTATTTGTGTTTTATTTGCATCTGCCAATATAGCACTTATTTCAAGTGCTGCGCTAATAAGATGAGCAGTCTTTTTCTCAGACATATCAAGATATTCTTCTTCTAAAACATCATCCCATTTTTCATATTCTACATCCAAAAGTTGTCCTTCACTCATACCTATAAATGCTTCATTATAGATGTCTAAACATTTAGCTGCTTTTTCTGGATCAAATTCTGATAATAGTTTTGCGCCTGAGGCAAACAAAATATTAACCATTAGAATTGCATTTGAAACAGATATTCTTGATGATTCTGAATTGAAAATTTTTTCATCGTATTTTATTTCATTATTGCTTTCAAGAAATTTATCTTTGAATATTCTTTGAAGAGTTGGTTTTCCTCTTCTTGTTTCATCACCATCAATGATGTCATCTTCAATTAAAGATGCATTGTGCAGTAATTCAATTGAAAGTGCTGCATTAATAATATCTCTTTTTCCGTCCAGACCACTATATGCTATCATCATTGCTACCGGTCTAAGTCTTTTTCCACCTGTTAGCATAAATTTAGTTAAATCATGATAATAATCTTTTATTATAGGGTCGTTTTTTGCCCAAGATAAATTTTCAAAATATTCTTTCATAGCAAAATCTACTTTTTTTTTGTATTCTGTAAGTGTTTTCTTTAATTTATCAGTCATTTTAATCAGGTTTTAGGATTGGTTTATATATTTTTATCTTGTTTTTTATTAATGTTTATGTGGGTTTTATGTTATTGTAGTCCTGTTTTTTATAATTCATATTTTTTAATTTTCTCACATAGGTTGGTGTGCTAAATAATATTCCTTCAATTCCTGGTGAAACATATGGTTTGTGAGTCCAATGTGTTAATCCTAATCTTATCACATTTGCTGTCACATATACTCCCATAAGAGTTATTCCGGATTTTACTCCTGGACTACCTCCAACTGCTAAAAATAATCCTCCAAGTTTTCCAATTCCAAATCCATAAGCAAAATATGTCCAAGAATTAAGTCCTATATTTAGATAACAATTATTTCTTGTGAGCTTCCAAGGTTCTTTAACTCCTCCTGCTAATGCGAATAATTCTTGATCTTCTTGAGTTAACATTCCTCCAATTGCAGATTGAATTATTTCATCAACTAATTTTGGAGGATTCCAAGAATGAACTTTTTCATATCCTAAAATTAGCCATCTATTTATAAATCCTGAATGTTCTTTTCTGTATAATATTAATTCTTGTTTTGCTCTCTTTTCATCTAGAATAGTTATTTTTCCTTCAGAATCAGTTTCAATTATTTCTTTTTCTAAAAGTATTTTTTCAAGATCTTTGCTGCTCATTATTTATTGAATTTTTTTTTTTTAAAAGTCTTATGTAAATTATTCTTCAGAAAAAATAATTGCTTGAAATTTAAATATTGGATTGTCCAAATTTTCCCATGCAGAAAATGATAGTCCTGCTTTTTGGCATAAAGCATTCAAAAATTGTGATGTTGTAAAATTATTTTCTTTAACAACTTGTGGTAATAATAATCCTGATCCTTCAGGACTTCTGATAATTAATCCATCTTTTCCAAGAACAATTTTTTCTTTGTATTCTTCAGGATATTCAACAGTTATTTCTTCAGGAGTTGTTAGAACTGAAATTTCAATTTTTATTCTGCTAAGTTCATCGGATGTTACTGTTGGGAATCTTGAATCTTTAAATGCTGCACTTCTAGCAGCGTCTATAACTGCTTTGAATAATGGTTGGATTGGTTCTGGAAAACCTATACATCCCCTTAATTCTCCATGTTTATGTAAAGTTACAAAAACTCCTTGTTCTTTATTAAGATGTAGAACATTATTTAAGTTTGGTTCTTGATCTTTATAAGCGGTTTCTATTGCTTCTCTTGCGAGTTGTAAAAGTGCTTGTTTATCTTCTTCTTCCATTAGTTGTTTGAATAAATACTTAATATTTAAACTTATTGAAACTAAGAATTTATTTGAATAGAATTTATAAAAAAAATTATTTGAATTTTTTGAACTTTGTTATGAATTCGCTGTTTTCTTTTTTTAATCTATCGATTGCATCTAAAATTGCTTTTCTAGTTTCTTTAGTTTTAGTTTCAACGATTAATCTTGGAACTCCAATTAACGGGTGCTCAACGTTATATGCAGCAATTTTAACATCTTTATCATTCCAAAGTTCTTTTTTTAGAACATTCACAAAAGTGTGGTCTGCTCCTTTTAAATCTACAATAACCTTGTGTTTTGTATCTTCTAGAAAATTTAGTTCCATAGTTCAAGTGTAAAAACTGTCTATTTATAAATTTAACTCTTAAATTTCTTTTCTTCCGAAAACTATATAAACACCTCATATCAGTGAATAATTTATGGAAGGAGACGAATATTCTGATGAATTTGAATCTGTGTACGACGATGAAGGTCGTGAAGAGTTAGTTGAAGATGACGAAATTAGCCCTGAAGAAGAGGCTTTTATGGCTGGATATGATGAAGAGCCTGAAGAAAAGAAGAAAGAAGATGCTGAAGATTTTTATGAGCAAGCATTTGATGAGGCTGAAGCTGCTTCTGCTCCAAAGAAACCTGTTTCTAAGCCAGTCAAGACGCCTGTGAAAAAAGTTGTATCCAAGTCTGTTAAAAAGTCTGTGAAAAAATCAGTTGCAAAACCTATAAAAAAGTCTGTGAAAAAAGCAGTTGCAAAACCTATAAAAAAGCCTGTTAAGAGTGTGATTAAAAAAGTTGTTAAGAAACTTACAAAAAAGGCTTCTGCTAAGAAAACATCTTCAACAAAAAAGAAATAAAAAAATTATAATTTTTTATCTTTAATTTCTTTTAAAATTTCTTTAATAAAAAGATCTATTTTTTTTGCACCTAAAACTTCGTTGTGAAAAGTTCTGACTGTGACGGTGTTGTCTTGTTCTTCTCGCTCTCCAACAACCAATATATAATTGACTTTTTCTAATTGTGCTTCTCGAACTTTTTTGCTAATTGATTCTGTTCTGTCGTCAAGTTCTATTCTTACACCATTTTGTTTGATTTCTTGGACAATTTTTGCACCATAATCAGCAAATCTTTCTGAAACAGTTAAAACTTTTACTTGTACAGGGCTCAACCATAATGGTAGCTTTCCGGAAAATTGTTCTATCATGATGCCCATAAATCTTTCTATTGATCCTAGAATTGCTCTGTGTATCATTACAGGTCGGTGTTTTTTCCCATCTTTTCCTTCATACTCTAATTCAAATCTTTCTGGTAAATTTAAATCTAACTGGATTGTTGCGCATTGCCAACTTCTTCCAAGACAATCTTTTACATGAATATCAATTTTTGGCCCATAGAATGCTCCATCTCCAGGATTTATTTTATACTTTAAATTGTTCTTTTTTAATGCATCTTCTAAAACTTTTTCAGATTTATTCCAGAATTCTTTTGAGCCCATTGCTTTTACTGGTTTTGTACTGAGTTCAAGATGAAATTCCATTCCAAATGTTTTTCTAAATACAAAATCTACAAACTCAAACAAATCGTTCATTTCGCCTTCTATTTGATCTTCTGTACAAAATATGTGTGAGTCATCCTGTGCAAATTTTCTTACTCTTGTGAGTCCTCCTAAGACCCCTTTTAGTTCGTTTCTGTGTAATGGTGCAAAATCTGCAATTCTTAATGGTAATTCTCTATAACTTTTAGATTTATTTTGATACATTAAACAGTGTGAAGGACAATTCATCGGTTTTAATGCAAATTCTCTACCATCAACTTTCAATGTAAATACATCATCTTTGTAATGTTCCCAGTGACCAGATGTTTCCCATAAAGCTTTATCATAAATTAAAGGAGTTATAACTTCTTGGTATCCTCTTTTTTTGTATTCCTCTCTCATAAATGCAAGTAATTCATTATATATTATTGCGCCTTTTTCATGAAAGAATGGGCTGCCTGGACTGTATTCATGAAATTGAAACAATTCTAATTCTTTTCCAATTTTTCTATGGTCTCTTTTTTCAGCTTCTTTTTGTAATTCTAAATATTTGTTTAGATCTTTTTTATCTGGAAAACTTACACCATAGATTCTCTGTAAAGATTTGTTCTTTGCATCACCTCTCCAATAGGCAGACGAAACTTTTGTTAATTTGAATGCATCTATTTGTTTGGTATTTGAAACGTGCGGTCCTCTACATAAATCTTTAAATTCTCCTTGTTGATAATAAGAGATTGTTTCATTTTCAGGCAGTTCTTTTATCATTTCAATTTTGAATGGATTATCTTTAAACATGACTAGTGCTTCTTTTTTACTTATTTTATGTCTGCTTACTTCAAATTTTTCATGGACAATCTTTTTCATTTCTCGTTCTATATTTATTAAATCATCAGGATTTAGTGGTTGAATATCTATATCATAATAGAATCCTCCTTCCACAGTTGGTCCAATTGTTAATTTTGCTTTTGGAAATATTCTTTGGACTGCTTGTGCAAGGACGTGAGCTGTTGAATGATGAAAAACTTCTTGTCCTTTGTGTGTGTCAAATGTTAGAATTTCTAATTTTGCATCGTCATTTATTGGAGTTGTTAAATCTTTTAATTCATCATTTATGCTTGCTGCTAAAGCTGCTTGCGCAAGTCTTGGTCCGATACTTTCAGCTATATCTTTTGCGCTTACTCCTTTTTCATATGATCTTTTTGATCCATCTGGAAATGTTATGTTAATTTTACTCATTTTATTTGCCTCATTTTTATTTGTAGTTTATAATCTATTTATATTTTTTCTATGGAACCGGAAAAAGGTTCCTTTATTGAGTTGTAGTTGTGGTGGTTGTACTAGTTGTAAGAATTGTTGTATTAGTATTATTTGTTGTTTTCATTATACCACCTTTTATTATTTTTAAAAAATTAATAAGAAATAGTATTTAAAGGTTACTATACCTTGTATTCATAGGTATTTCTTTTACCAGTATTCTTATATTTGATTAAGTTGGTTTTTCTTAGTTTCTTTAGAGACATAGTTACTGAACCTATTGATACACCTAGTTTTTCAGATATTTCTCTTGAAGTAAACCATTTGCCCTTATTTTTAGTTAGAAAGTCATAGACTTCTTGTTGTCCCATATAATCACCTATTTTATCCCTTATAATTCTTTTTGGCTTTATACTATATAAGCTTTTCTATATTAATGCTTATAAAAACAATAAACCTATCAAAACTAATATGATTCCTAGTGCTATGGCTGCCCAAGAAATCTTTTTTTCAGTTGTTAAATTGCTGAAGTACGCAAATATAGATTTATGTTCTTTACTTTCGTCCATAATGATTTATTGTTTAGAAAGTATATAAACTTTAGCAATTACTCTTAAATAGTGCTAAGACCTCTAATTCCTGAGCATCTAACAACTCTATTCATACATTTTGTGCATTGAAATGTTATAAATTTAGAATTTCCGCTGTTGAGAAAATCAACTTCTCTCATACCCTGGTTGCAAATATTACAAAGCATGTTTATTTTTATTGTGACAACTTATTTATAAACCTTTCTATACAAGTATACAAAAAAGTATATTGTCTTTGATTTTAATTGATTTATCCGGAACTTTTTTATAACTGATACTCTCTTTTTCTTTTATGATTAAAGCAGTTATTTTTGATTGGGGTGGAGTGTTAATTGATAATCCTTCAACAAAATTAGTGAATTATTGTGCTGCTAAATTAAATGTCAAGGTAGATTTGTTTGCAAAAGAATTCATTAAATATATTTCATATTCTATGAAAGGTACTATGTCTGAGAATGATATTTGGACAAATGTGTGTGAGTCATTAAATATTCCTCCTCCTAAAAGTAAATCTTTATGGAAAGATGCTGTGATACATTCATTTACTGATAAATCAGAATCTTATGCTCTTATAGAACGACTAAGAAAAAATGGTTATAAAACAGGTATTTTATCTGATACAGAAAAACCGACTGTTGAATATTTTCACGAAAATAATTATGATAAATATTTTGATGCAAAAGTTTTTTCATGTGATGAAGGTTTAATAAAGCCTGAAAAAGAGATTTATTTTCTTGCACTAGAACGTTTAGGTGTGTTGCCTGAAGAAGCAGTATTTATAGATGATAAACCTGAGTTAATTGAGGCTGCAAAAAAACTTGGAATTAATGGAATTGTTTATAAAACTCATGAACAGGTTGTTAAAGAACTTAATTTATTATCTGTTAACACAAATTAATTTACATTAACTGAATAGCTTGTTTTAAAACTTTGTTTTGGCTTTAAAATTATTAAACCTTCTTCATTATTAAATGCGTTAGTATTGCAAGTCATTGGTTCTATTGCGATAGATTGTCTGTCTGTTGGTATATATACTTGTAAATAATTATATTTTCTTTTTCCTGTTTCTTGTATAATATTAATTTTTAGATTAAGTTTTTTTGAAAAAATAATTGTTTTAGCGGTTTTAAATCCTTTAACAATAAATCCTGTATCAAAATTAGTCTTGTTTATTTTTGTTAATTTAGAGAATTTTTTGAAATCATCAAATTTACCTGTTGGAATCATTCTATCATTCACAAGAATCTTTTTTTTAGCAGGAATTTTCAGCATTAAATCATCAACTAGTTCTCCAGTTTGAAAATATGGGTGCCAACCATCTCCAACAGGGATATTTGTAGAATCAAGATTTTGAATTTTAGTTGTTGCCTTAAATCCTTTTTTAGAAAACACATAAGAAATTTCAACTAAGAATTTGAAAGGATAACCTTTTTCTTTTCCTTCATAAATATAATCTAAAATTATTTTTGCATGTTTTGAAGATTCAAAACTGTTTTTCAAAACAAACTTTTTATTATAAACTAATCCGTGTATTGCATGATTCTGTTTTGGAAAACTAAGTTGTAATTGATACTCTTTACTTTCAAAAGAATATTTTCCATCATTAATTCTATTTGGAAAAGGAATAAGTTTTGAACTCTTTGAACCTTTATTTGTCAAGGCTTCTTCATATGATTCGTAGCCTTTCAGAACACTGAAAAGTTTATCTTTTTTTTTTAAAACAATTTCATTAACATTAGCTCCATAAGAAGGGATAACTGAAACATATTCTTTTGTTTTAGAATTAATGAGTTTTATTTTTTGAGAAGAACCAAATTTTTCTTTCTTGATTGTGAACATGAATTAAACAAGCGATTGTTATTATATAAACTTTACTTTTTGATATGATTTTATTTATTTATTGCAAGTTTTTTTCTTTTTTTAATGGGGCCTTACTCTGAAGTTGCAGAATATTATGATGCGGTAGTTAAAAAATATCCTGGCTATTATGATTCAGTACTTTTTCTTAATAATTTGCTTGCTGGCAAAAAAGTTCTTGAAGTTGGCGTTGGCACAGGTACTGTTGCAAGAATGCTTTCTGAACAAGGTTTTGTTGTTACTGGAATTGATTCTTCCGAAGAAATGTTAAAAATTGCTAAATCAAAGCTTTCTGGATTAGATATTTGTTTAAAGCAACAAGATTTACTAAATTTAGATTTGGATAAAAAATTTGATTCAATTGTATTTTATCAAGGTCCTTTATGTATAATTAGAACTGTTTCTGGTTTGGTTATGGAGACTTATTTAGAAGATAATCTTCAAGTTGCTACTTCATTGAATAAATTAAATCATCATTTAAAGAATAGTGGGAACCTTGTTATTGGTATTAGGGATGATAGAGTTCCTGATCGTTCTATCCTCTTTGGTGATGGCTTGAGTTATCATGTTTGTTTAAGACGGCGTTCATCTGATAGACAGGAAATAACTCATATGATTGTTGATGGTATGAGTGTGCTTGCAAAAGATTCTTTAACAAAATACCAACTTCCCTTGTCAGAATTTCATACTTTGCTAAAACAAAACTGTTTTTCTATTAAAGGTTTTGATTTAACTAAAAACTTTTATATTGCTGAGAAATAGTTATGAGACATTTATTTTACTTTTACTAATTTTGTTACTTTCTAAACTAAAAAAATTCTAGAACAAGTGTATCTCTAAAATATCTCCATTCTTCAAAACATGATTTAAACTTAATTTTTGACCTGGAAATTTAGAACTAGAACCCCAAACTCTGGCAAACTTAAACATTTTTATCATATCTTTATGTAATTTTGAACAAACATCTTTGATAGTTGATTTTTCAAATATTATTAATGGTTCTTTCATATCAGGCTCTTTTCCAGGCTCTTTCATGAATATGCTCATTAAATTCATTCTTTCAAATATTAAATCTTTTAATTCATCAGTTCCAATTTTATTCTTTGCAGAAATAGCTAAATCTGCACCAACTTCTTTCATCATTTTATCAAGTTTTTCTTTAGGAATTTTATCTGCTTTATTTATTACAGTTATTCCTGGAAGATATTTTTTATTATCTTCAATACAATCAATTAATTGATCAATGTCTATTGGTTCTCTAATAACAACATCTGCATTATTTATTTTGAATTCTTTTAGAATATCTTTAACTGTGTCATCATTCAAAGTTTTTTTAATTGTCCAAGAAAGTTTAATTCCATCTTTAGCAGTTTTTTTAATCTTGATATCAGGTCTTTTTTGGTTGACTCTAATGTGTGCTTCTCTAACTTCATCTAAGATTATTTGTAAATGTTCAGGATCTTCAGCATCTAATAATATTATTGCAAGATCGGCGTTTCTCATAACAGATAAAACTTCTCTACCTCTTCCACGTCCACTAGCTGCTCCTTTAACTATTCCTGGAACGTCTAAAATTTGAATCTTTGCGAATTTATGATCCAGTAATCCTGGTATAACTGTTAAGGTGGTAAAGGCGTATGCTCCAACTTCTGATTCTTGATTAGTAAGTGTGTTTAGCAGAGTGCTTTTTCCGACAGAAGGAAAGCCTAATAACAAAACAGTTCCATCACCAGTTTTTCTAACAGAGTAACCTTCTTTTGGACCTCCTCCTTTTCCTCGAGATTCTTGTTTTTCTTTGAGCTTAGCAAGTTGGGCTTTATATAAACCAATTGCGTGTTGAGTACGTTTATTATATTTTGAACCTTTAATTAAATCTTCAAGTTCTTTAATTTTATCAACATACGTGACCATTGTAAAGAATAGAAATAACTTGTTTATAAATTTTTCATAGTAAACTTTAAAAACTCCTTCTCAAACACTTATATTTATGAGGCAAAATATCATCGCCGGAATACTTTCTATCATTATTAGATAATTCTCTAGTCTTTTTTTTAGGCTGGAAAACTAACAATGCATAGAAAATAATATAAAGAATGGGAAATTGGTAAAAAATATGAAAGAAGGGTATGATTTTAGAGTAGTTGAAAAAGACATTCATACTAGTTGGACTAAGGATAAAATTTATGCTAAAGCTAAAAAAAAGAATCAAGGGAAAAAATCTTTTTATTTTTTAGATGGTCCTCCTTATACTTCTGGAAAAGTTCATATGGGTACTGCTTGGAATAAAACTTTGAAAGATACTGTTTTAAGATATAAACGAATGGCTGGTTTTGATGTTTGGGATCGAGCAGGTTATGACATGCATGGACTTCCAATTTCTAGAAAAGTTAGATCAAAACACGGATTGCAAAATTTAGATGATATTAGAAAATATGGTGTTAAAAAGTTTATAGAAGAATGTAAACAATTTGCAATTGATAATATGCTTGTTATGAATAAGGATTTTGATAATCTTGGTGTGTGGATGGATTTTGAAAATGCTTATTATCCTTTAACAAAAGAGTTCATGGAAGGAGAATGGTGGCTTGTAAAACAAGCTGATAATAAAAAGCGTTTGTATAAAGGTGAAAAAGTTATGCATTGGTGTTATGATTGTTCTACTTCTCTTTCAAAGCATGAATTAGAATATGAACTTGTTAATGATGATTCTATATTTGTTAAATTAAAAGTTCTTGGAAAAGAGAATGAGTTTTTGATAATTTGGACTACTACTCCTTGGACTATTCCTTATAATATGGCTGTAATGGTTAATCCTGAATTAGATTATGATAGGGCTGAAGTTGAAGGAGAAACTTGGATTGTTGCAAGTGCTTTAACAAATGTTTTTATAAGTAGTGTTGTCGGAAAAAAATTCAAAATAATTGAAACTATGAAAGGAGAAAAACTCAAAGGAATGGAATATGAGCATCCTCTTCATAAAGATTTTCCACAGTATGCTGAACTAAAAAAAGATTTTCCAAATACTCATACAGTAATTTTATCAGAAGAATATGTTGATACTAGTGCCGGAACTGGATTGGTTCATTGTGCGCCTGGTTGCGGACCTGAAGATTATGAAGTCGGAAAAGCATTTGATGTTCCTGCGTTTAATAATCTGGACAAACAAGGAGTATTTCCTGATGATATGGGAAGATTTTCTGGTTGGAAAGCAAAAATTGATGATAAAAAGTTTATACAAGCATTAAAAGATGCTGGTTGTATTTTAGGTGTCACAAAAGTTGAGCATGATTATGCTCATTGTTGGAGATGTCATAATCCTGTTGTTTTCAGAACAACAAATCAGTGGTTCTTCAAAGTAGAAGATTTAAAAGAAAAAATGCTCAAGTTGCATGATAAAACTTATTGGGTTCCGGATGCTGCTTTTAATGCATTTTCTGCGTGGTTGAAAAATTTAAAAGATAATGGCATTACAAGACAAATGTTTTGGGGAACACCAGTTCCTATTTGGCAGTGTGATTCTTGTGATAATTACACTGTTGTAGAAAACGCTTCTGAGTTAAAAAAATTATCTGGTAAAGAACCAACTGATCTTCACATTCCTTATATTGATGAACATAAATGGACTTGCAAATGTGGTGGTTTAATGACTAGAATTCCAGATGTTTTAGACGTTTGGATTGACGCAGGAACAACTTCTTGGAATTGTTTAGATTATCCTCATAAAAAAGAATTATTTAATAAATTATATCCTGCGGATTTTATACTTGAAGGAAAAGATCAAATTAGAGGTTGGTTTAATTTATTATTAATTTCAAGCATATTAGCAATGGATAATCATTCTTTCAAAAAAGTTTACATGCATGGGTTCATACAAGATTCACAAGGAAGAAAAATGAGTAAAAGTCTTGGAAATGTTATTTCGCCATATGAAGTTCTTGATAAATATGGCGCTGATGCTTTTAGATATTATACTATTTCTGCTGCAAAACCAGGGTTAGATATGAATTATAATTTTGATGATACTGAGGTTAAATACAGGAATTTATTTGTTTTCTGGAACATTCAGCATTTAATAGTTGATTTGTCAAATACCGTTGGAAAGAAACCTTCAAAGATAGATCTTAAAAATTTAGGACTTGAAGAAAAATATATTATTTCAAAACTTCATAGTTCAATTAAAAAAACAACTGAACAGTTTGATAATTATTTATTAAATGAAACACCTATAACTCCAGAACAATTATTATTGGATCTTTCAAGAACATATATACAATTTGTTAGAGAAAAATCAGTTAATGGATCCGATAAAGAAAGAGAAACTGTTCTAAATGTTATGTTTGAAGTTTATTTTAAAGCATTAGTTTTGTTTGCACCAACTGCTCCATTCATAACTGAAAGAATTTTTCAAAATTTAAGAAAAGAATTTGATTTAAAAGATGAGAGTATGCATTTAATTAGTTGGCCTAAAGCAGACGAAACACTTATTGATTTAAAATTAGAAGAAAGTTTTGAATTAGCTGGAAAAATAATTGCAGCAGGCCTTTCTTGTAGAGATCAAGCTAATGTTGGTGTAAGGTGGCCTTTAAAAGAGATAATTATTGAAACTTCTAAAAAAGAAGTTGAAAGTGCTGTAAAAAAACTTGAGTCTTTAATTAAATCTCAATTAAATGTTAAAGCGATTAAATTTGGTAAAGTAGAGCTTGATTTTGAAGTTAAACCAAATTTTAGTGCTCTTGGTAAAAAATTCGGTCAAAATACTGGTAAAGTTGCTGAATTAATAAAAAATAATCCTGATAAGTTTGCTAAAAATCCTGATAAAGTAAAACTTGATACTTTTGAAGTTACAAAAGATGAATTAGAAATAATTAAACTTGTTCCTGATAATTATAAAATGTCTGAATTTGCAGGTGTTTCTTTATTCCTAGATTTGAGTTCTACAAAAGAATTAGAAGAAGAGGGTTTTGTAAGAGAATTAATGAGGAGAGTTCAAAATCTAAGAAAAAGAGCTAATCTTATTAAGCAAGATGAAATAGTATTAGCCATAGAAACAACTGAGAAATGGGTTGAAAACTATTCAAAAGAAATAATGAAAAAAGTCAACGCAAAAACAATGACTGTTGTTCATGAAACAAAAGAAGATTTTACTTTTTCTTCAAAAGAAAAAATTAAAGGAAAGGATTTCCACTTAATGTTAGATAAGTTATAATAATTAATGAAATTTTTTAATTTCAAAAAAATATTTTAAAATGGTTAGAACAGAAAGTCCGAGCAGTATTAATACTTATAAACAGTGTCCTAGAAAGTATTATTATCATTATGTTCAAGGTCTTCCTTCTAAACTAAGTATTCATCTAATAAGGGGTAATATAGTTCATACAGTTTTAGAAAAATTTTATGATATAGAAAATAATATTTTAACAGAAGATGACCTTAGATTTCATTTGTTTTGGTTACTTGACAAATCTTGGAATGAAAAATATTCTGATCTTTTAGAACTTGGTTTAGACGATGCGAAGTTGAAATTCTATTATGAAGATAGTAAAAGAATGTTAAATAATTGGTTTAGCAGATTTAAGAAAAAATTACGTATAAAAATTTCTGATGGAATGACTTTTAATCAAGCTTTTATACATTTAACGCCTATTAGGGAGGAAAAGTTTTCTTCTGAGAAACATAATGTTCAAGGGTTTATTGACGCAATTTACAAAGCAGATGATAATGTTTTGATAGTTGATTATAAAACTAGCAAGAAAGGAGAATTGACTCCTGAGTATAGATTGCAACTTGGAATTTATGCTATGATGTATGAAGAAACACATGGTGTTAAACCTGACATTGTTGGAATTGATTTTATGAATCACACAGAATTATTAATTCCTGCGACACAAAAATTAATTGATGAAGCAGTTTATGAAGTTGATTTAATACATACAAAAACTAATTCTCATAAAAGGGGTGATTATCCTATGAAACCAAGTCCTCTTTGTAAATGGAGTACGGGTCAATGTGATTATTATGAATTTTGTTTTGGCAGAGAGTAAATTATTTATGAATAGTTGTGACAACTTTTAACCATAAACTATATATACTAATTCTTTCTTAAAACTTTTATGGTAAAAGTTTCTAAAGATTCGCCTTTAGCAGAAATTACTTTACGGAAATATGAACTTCCAAAAGATCTTGAAACGCTCAGAAGTAAAGCTTCTGGCGTGACAAAAGATAAACTTTCGTACAGGAGAGAGTTAATAAGAAAGCTATGTCTTTCTTTAGGTTTATTACAGCCAGGGGATTCTAGAGATGTTGTAGTAGATGTATTTCAAGTTATGCTTGAAGCAGAAAAAGAAATTACTAGCACAGAAGTTGAAAAATTAACTATTGCAAATAGGAAAAAATACTCCCAGCCATTGTTAGGTATTGCACCTAGTAATATTAGACGACAATTATTGCGAATTAGAGATTTATTCTTTGTTGAGAAAGTCGGAAATTATTATAGGGTTAAAGAAAATTCTAAATTATCTGATTTGTTTGAAGAAAATATTGAAAAATATTATTTAAACTCAATTATGAAACGAGTTAAAGAATATTTGAAAGCTGTTGATAAAGAATTCTAAGCAGCAAGTTTTCCACTATGAATATATTGTCCTGGATTTGATTTAATATCCTTGATTAATCTATCAGAAGATGTACTCATTCTCATGAAAAGGTCTGATGAAGCCCTTTGAATATTTTTTAGTTGTTGAGATAATTTTTTATCATCTAAAACATCTGTATCTAATATTTTTTTAACTTCATCATGTAATTTATTTAAATTTTCAAGTTCTTTATTTAAGCTTGAATGCTGTACTCTTTCAGATGCTTTAAATATTGCTAGAAAAATAGCTGTCGAACTTTGTACACTATGAAAGTCTTTTTCCCCAATAGAAATAAACTTTCTAACATCATGATGAAGTCTTGCAAGTAATCTTAAACTGTGATGTAAATTTTTCATATGTAAGATTAGTCTTGATAATGTGACCATATTAACTGATCCATACTCAATATCTTGGTTTAATCTCTGTAAGTTTTCTTGAAAGTCTCTAAAAGAATTTTTTTCAAATCGTTTAACATTTTTTTTGGCTTGATGACCTATAAATGTTATTCCTGTGAAAAATTTTATTTTCTTTGTCGTAGAATTGTCATCAGGATGAACTTTTGCATCATCTCTTAATTCTCTTCCTATATTTCTTTGCTGAGTTCTGGCTAATCTTTGAACTTCTTTTCTGGCATTGTTAATAACATCTTTAGGGATGTGTATTCCTTTTGATACAGCTGTGTTTATTGCAATTAAAACTTGTTGTACATAATCATCTTGTTGATATACCTCTTCGGCTTTTTTAACAAGTTCATCATTTACAGTGCTTAGAAATTGGTTGTAAGAATTAATAAATTTTCCAAGATCATTTGTAAATTCTCCAACTATTTTATTCATTAAATGCTCTAATCTTGTTGGATTATCTTGATATCTTACAGCGATATTTGATAGTCTTTCTTCAGTATATCTTTGTAAATGTCTAGCGAGCATATTCATTTGTCTTAAATCATTTACAGTAATATGTTCATCAACAATTTCTTTTCCATAGAATGTTTTTGTTGATTGTAATAAATGTCTATAAGAATTAACTGCTGATCCTGTGCTCATAATTCCATTCCCAAATCTTAAAGCTTTATTAGCAATGTGATCTCCAATATCGGCAGTTCTAGTTGAAACATAATTTTTTGTATGCCCCCATATTCTACTTCCTAAACCCATATTGTTTTTCTGTGAGATTATCTATATAAATTTTATGTTAGAAAGAATATAATTTGTCCTCGAAATCAACTATTTTGTTGTTTTTAACTTTTATTCCTTCTTTTTTAAGAATTTTAATCTTATTTTCAATACCTAACGCAAATCCACCTATTGTTTCGTCGCTACAAACAACTCTATGACACGGAACTTGTGGTGGGCTCAAAAATAACATATTTTTGATATATTCAAAAAAATTTCTTTTTTTAAACATAAATAGATTTTTATTCATTGCTTGACCAACTGCTCTGTATGCTGTACTTTCTACTGTTTTTGCGAGTTGTCCATAAGTTGTAACCTTGCCTTTTGGAACTAATCTAAGTTTGTTATAAATCTTTTCTTCAAATTTTGTAGGCATAATATTCTGAATCGAAAGTTTTATATAATGTTTTCCCCAAGATTTAATTAGGTGAAGCCATTGGCCAAGAAAGGAAAAACGCAAGAATTTAAAGGATTTGGAAGTTGGGCTTTTGTTATTGGTTTTGTTCTAGCAATAATATTTGGAGTTTTTGAAATTAACTTATTTATTGCTTGGTTATTAGTACTTCTAGGATTAGTTATTGGATTTGTTAATATTGCCGAAGAACAATCTCAAAAATTTTTATTAGCCGGTTTAGTATTGGTAATAGTTAGTTGGATTGGGGAAGATGCTTTAACTTTAATTCCAGTTGTAGGATCAATTTTAAATGCTATGTTAATAATGTTTATACCTGCAACAGTTATTGTGGCTTTGAAGTCTGTTTTTAAACTAGCTAAATAATTTTTATTTTATATCTTTCTTTATTTCATCAAAGAATTTCTTATCATATTTGTCTTTATATTTTTTAGCTAAATCTCTTAATTCTTCTGTATCTAAATTAAACTTTTTATCTTTTAGAATTCTTTGCACTCTTCCACTAGTAATAAATTGTACAAATTGAGTTACATTTTTAGGTTTTTTTGTTTCTTTACATCTTTCAAAATCTATCATGATAGGTTTTTCATAGCTGACAATTATGTGTTTGTGAGGATTTGTAAGTTCATATTTATTGATTCCTGCCTGATCAAGTTTTCTTGCTTGGTCTAAAGAATCTTTTATAACTTTTACAATCCCTGTCTTAGGAGATCTCTCAAAAAAATCTAGAATTCTTTCACCCTGAACAAATTCCATTATAACTTTGTCTTCTTCTTCCGCAAGCAGTTTTGGTCCAATGCCATGTTGGTTTGCAATTCTTAGAAATTTAGCCTCGTGTTCAATAACATGTTCTGCTTCAGTATTAGGATTCAATTCTTTTACACAAACCTCTTTTCCATCAATAGTTGATTTGTAAGTATAAACATGTCCTCTTTGTCCTTTCGCTAAAAATTGTTTAGTCATATTGCTATTTGTTTTCTTTGTTTTATATAGTTTTCCTAATCTTTATTTCATACACATATAAATCTTCAAATTCTATGTGTTCTTTTGCAATCTCTTTGTATGTATAATTTTCTTCTTTCAGAATTCTTTGTATCTCTTCTTTTTTCGAGAATGAACTAAAAAGTAAAAGAATAATTCCATTTTCTTTCAAGCATTTTTTAATTTGTCTTAGAAACATTTCTATTAATTCATATCCTTCTGGTCCTCCATCTAAAGCAATATCTGGTGCTCTTGGTTCATTTGGAAGGTAAGGAGGATTAAATATTACAAGATCAAATTCATATTCAATGTGAGAACATAGGTTGCTTTCAATAAATTCAATATTAGAATATTTTTTTTTGCAGTATTCAATCACTTCAGGATTAACATCTGCAGCTATTACTTTTTCAGCATATTTTGCAGCTTCTTCAGCTAGAATTCCTGAACCAGTACCCATGTCAAGAACTAATCCTTTAGCATAGTTTTTGATTTGTTTTTGTAAAAGAAAACTATCTTCTCTTGGATCATAAATCATATGGTTCAATAGAAACATATTTATATTATAAAATTTCTGATATAGTATGGTTAAAAAGAGGTCTGACCTAGAAAAACTTGCAGAAGAAAGAAATATTCTGGCTAAAGAAAGAACTCTTTATGCAGAAGAAAGAACCTTCTTGGCTTTTATCAGAACAGTTATTGGAGTAGTTGGATTATTAGTAATTATTATGAGATTATTTGTTCAGAACATATTTTATACTAAGTTAATAGTCGTTTTTATAATCTTACTTGGATTAATATTATTGATAGAAATTCTTTATAAATTTCATAAAAGACAAGAAAAAATGAAAAATTTAGAAGAAAGATTAAGTTAATTCTTGAATTTTTGTTTTAATAAATTTTTGAATGTTAGTTTTTATTGGTAAGTTATGTCCTCCTAAAACAATTTTTGGTTTTAATGAAAGTATCTTTTCAAGAGATTTAATATATTCTTTTTTATTTGAATCTTTAAAATAGTAGTATAAATTACCATCATAAATTGTATCTCCTGATATCAGTATTTTTTCTTTTTCTTCAAATAAACAAATACTTGAATTATCATGTCCTGGTGTGAATATTATTTTGAATTTTAAATTTCCTAGGTTTATTGTTTCTTCATCACTCACAGTTTTTACTTTACTTTCATCAACATTAAATTCTTCAATAGTTTTATTTTTTAAATCAAAATATTTTTTACCTAAATCTTTTTCTTTGAAATTTATTTTTCTTCCTAAGACTTTTTTAAACTGATTTATGCCTCCTATATGATCGAAGTGAAAATGACTTATTAGGACTAATAAGTCTTTTTTATCAACAAAAATTTCTTTTATTGCATTAAAATTTATTAGTCCTATTCCTGTGTCTACTAACAAACATTTTTCAGATCCTATAATTAAGTAGCAATTGCTGTGTTCAGGATATTCTTCTTCCTCTATGCAGATTATTTGATCTGTTATTTTTGTTAGTTTCATGTTTGTAAGTCATATATTGCCAGAAAACCATAGTTTATGCTTTCTGGATCTTTCATTGCTTCTGGAATTACAGATACTGCTTTAGCACCATTGAAAACATGGAATCTTGCACCATAGTCAGCAGGCAAATCTGTTCCTTGTTTCTTTTCAAGTAGGTGGTTCTGTGCTGCTAAAATTCCTCCGTGAGTTATTTTTTCATGAAATTGTGGTAATCGTCCATAACCCACGATTGCTTTCAAACATTCTTTTTTTGCTTCTAAGACAGTATGGTTTATTAGATGGTTTACTAATCCTTTTCCTTTCAAACTTTGATTAACTCCAACTCCTATCAGAAATAAACAATCTGAATTTGGATCATGTGTTGAGTTTGAACCATTTATAATGTATCCATTATTAGTTGCTTCATACCAATTTTTAGGTAATTCATATTTTGCAACTAGTTTATCCCATTCTAGCAAATCTTCGCTCCAACAGTTATTGCTTTTTATTTCACTATGGTCTGATTCATATTCTTTAACTATTTCATGTAAAACTTCTGAGTTTGTAAAACTTGGTTTTTGAAAGCTTATTATTCCTGCTGGTTGATTTTCAAAGTATAATAAATACATTAAACCTAATTTTAGTCTGTTTTCAAATTTTTCATATTCTGCCACCATTCCTTCTCCAATGTCTGGCCAAGCAGATTTTTCAATCTGTACAACTGTATCTAGGTCTTTTATTGTTGGTTTTACTATTTCTATTTTTTTCATTGTAAAGACTACTTATTTAACTTTTCTTTTAAATCTATCGTCCTGAAAAAAACATTTTAAACATTTATGTTTGAAACAAAACATTTAAATATCTTAACTCTCAATCTAATTATATGAACTTAACAAAAGAAACAGAACAGTATGTTATTGATCATCCAAGCATAAAAGATTCCTTAAGAAAAGGTTTAATTAATTATTCGAAGCTATCGAGACAAATAATCTCTGAAACAGATTTAAAACCAAAAAATTTTGATGCTGTATTGGTTGCTTTACGAAGGTTAGAATATAATCTTAAGAAGAAAAGCGGATTTGAAAGAAAAATAAAAGATTTGTTGAAGAAAACAAAACTTGAAATTAAAAGTAAAGTTTCAGTTTTTATTATAGAAAAAACTATTTTTGATAAAAATTTATCTGATTTACAAAAAAGTATCAAAGAAAAAAATGGTGAACTGCAAATAATAGAAGGTATTAATGTTTATACTATTATAACTACTTTTGAATTTGAAACGCAAATCAAGAAATATTTTAAAAATTCTATACTTAAAGAAACTAATGATTTAGTTGAAATAATTCTTAGAAGTCCTGAAGATTTAGAAGATATACCTGGTTTTTTAGGTTATCTTTATTCTTTATTTGCAGAATATAATGTAAATATAGTAGAATCAATGAGCTGCTGGACTGATACAATATTTATAATTGAGAAAAAGAATGTTGAAAAAATAATAAAATTATTAAGTTTTTAAGATTAAGTTAATTCTATTCACTCTTTCTTTTCAGCTGGTGCTTCTCCTTCAGGAGTTGCTTCCGCAGGTTCTCCGCCAAGAGGTGTTTTTCCAGATTTCAAAACTTTTAGATTTATTTGAACAGTTGTATTACCAATTGTATTTCCTGCAACAGTTCTTCTTAATCTCATTCCTTTTCTTCTTTTTCTGTTTCCAAGTCCTGTAGTAATTAAGATTTTGTTTCTTCTGGTACCTTGTACATCAGGTCTCATAGGAAATCCAGAATTATCTGATCCGCCTGTAATTTGAAATTCGTAATTAGAAAATCCAATTTTATTACCAGAAATCTTTTCTCCAAGTTTTTTACCTAGAAGTTCTTTGCTCTCATCTGCTGTTAAGTCTTTCTTGTATGACTTGCCAGTCTGTGTATCTCCAATGTTTAGTTTAAATTCAACCATTTTTTAGCTCCCCAAGGATTCTGACAGGTTTTCCTCCTGCATCGCTTTTTAGCGTCCTCAGCGAAAGAAAAGAACTGCGATTCATTTAAAAAGCTTTTTATAAACAGTTGTTTTTTACTTTTTATATGGGCTTTGATATACCTAAAGTGGATGATTACAAGTTTTTCCTAGATGTTGCTTTCAAAAAAGCCAGAACCTTACCTAAAAAGAAATATAGATCTACCACTGATAAACATGTAAAATTAAGAATTCACGAAATTGAAAAAGTTAAATCTATTAATGATTCTTTGAATGAAAAATTAAAATCCATAATAACTTCTTTTCCTAATTTTGATAATTTAAATGAATTTTATCAAGAACTCGTTAGCACATTAATTGATTTTGAACAATTAAAAAAATCTTTAGGAGCTTTAAATTGGGCTCAAAAAAAGATATTTGAGTTTTCTAGAATTTATCAGCAAAAGATGCGAAAAGAAAGCGATCCTGATAATATAAAAAAGTTAAGTACACAATATTATGGTAGAATTTCTTCTGTGTTTAAACAAATCAAAAGTAATCTTTTATTTTTAGAAGAATCAAGAAAAATTATGCGTCAATTTCCTTCTATTAGAGATGGTTTATTCACTGTTGCAATAGCAGGATTTCCTAACATTGGAAAAAGTACTGTTCTTAGTAAGTTAACTGGTTCAACGCCTGATATTCAACCCTATGCGTTTACAACAAAGAATCTTAATGTTGGTTATCTTGATAATGGTCATAAAAAAATACAATTTATTGATACTCCTGGCACACTTAATAGGTTGGATAAAATGAATAAAATTGAGCAAATTGCTTATTTAGCAGTAAAATATTATGCAAATGTCATTATTTATATTTATGATTTAACAGAGGTTTATCCTTTGAAAGATCAGAAAAAACTTCACAAAAGATATTTGGATTTTGATAAAAAAACAATTGTTTATCTTAGTAAAACAGATATTATTGATTCAGATAAAGTTAAATCTTTTAAAAAGAAAGACATGATTGTGGATTTAGATATTTTAAAAGAAAAAATTATAGAAGAAAGTTCTAATTATTCTTAATTATTTCAAGTTTACATGAACATGGCATTTTATGTTTTACTCTGTTCATTGCTTTTTTAGCTGTTTCTAAAAAACTTTCATCAACTGATGCTTCAAATAATGCTTGTCCTTTTGAAAGTTGAGCTGCTAATCCAATGCTTTTTCCGAAGCTTTTTTTCATTCCTGTACTCATTCTATCTGCTCCAGCTCCTGCTGCTAATGGATTTTCTCTAAGAATATGATGTGGATAGACTCTTAATTTCAAATTGTAACCTTGTTTTCCGCAAACTTTTTCTAATAATCTGTTACTTGTAAGTCTTCCTGACTCTAATGCATTATGTCTTATTTGAATATCTGCATTTGCTTTTATAAGAACTTTATAGTCAAATTTCTTTGTTAAATTACCCATTTCATATTTTACAATTTTGTTGTTTGGGGTTGCTCTAACATACTGTTTACTTCTATACTTACTTTTTCTCGTGTAAGGTCTTTCAATTCGTCTATAAGCAACAGCTCTTCTTAATTTTGCCATGGTCTTGAGAAAAAATGAGGTATTTAAATATGTTACTATTTTGCATCGACAGAATGACTTTATTTGAGTGAAACGACTTTTGTAACTATCCATTCATCTTTGTCTTCTAAATAGTAAAAAAGTCCGATTTCTTTTGCTTCGAAAGTAAAATCAATTTTGTATTGTTTAAGATATTCTTGTGCTAAATAAAATTTTTCTTTGTCAAGATCTCTTGTTGCTAATGTTGAGTGAAATTTAACTTTTTCTCTTTCAAATTTATTTGGATTGACTCCTTTTTCTTTTAAATCATCTAATATTTTGAAATGCAATTCTGTCAACGCTTTGTTTTCAATAACATCCATAAATATTGTGTGTTCTTCAAATGATCCGATTCCTTTTAAGTTTACCTTAAAGCTTTTTGATTTATTTGCAATAATATCTAAATAATCTTCAAATTCTTTTATATTATTTGTTTCAAAAGGTCTTTTTATTGCTATATGTGGTGCTTGATTTAAACCCCAACATACAGAGAATTTTTTGCATAATTCTTTTTCTAGTTTTATAGCAAAATCACTAGAATTTTTATCCAACATTAAACCAAAACCTATTTTCATATTGTTTTTAATAAAAATTATTTTAAATAATTATTGATTAAATAATTATTTATTTTGTCCAGGTTCATTTTATTCTTTCACAATTTGTTCTAATGAATGTGGTTTTGAGAGTTCTGTTCTTAATTGTTCAAGTCTCTCATCAGTAATTTTTTCATATAAATGAGTTGGTTGATGTATGGGGTGATTGCTTGGTAAATTTAATTTTGTTGCTTCAGCCCATCTTCCTGCATCTCCAGGAGTTCCTTCTAATCCTAGTTGTTCTGTCCAAACTTGATTCATTGTTTCAGGTAAGATTGGATTTGCGACTATTGTTAATGATTTTGCTAGTTGTAATGCTAAATATAATGCGTGTTTTGCTTTTTCAGGATTTGTTTTTATTGTTTTCCATGGTGATTTTCTTTCTAAATATCTATTTCCTTCTGATGCATATTCTAATACTAGTTTGTAGGCGTCTCTGAATTTTGATTGTTCAAATAATGTGCTTATTTTACCAGGCATTTCATGTATTTTACTTACTAAACTTATATCTGCCATGTCTTGGGGATTTGTTGTTGCGCCGTTTAAATTTCCATTAAAATTTTTCCAAGTAAAATTAAGAGTTCTATTGAAGAAATTACCTATTTTTCCTAATAGTTCATTATTTGTGACTGCTTGATATGAGTCCCATTTAAAATCAGAATCTCTATTCTCAGGCAGCACAGTTGTCAGATATGATCTTAATGAATCTATGTTTATGTCTGATGTTAATAAATTTGAACAAAACACTCCTACTCCTTTACTTTTTGAAAACTTTTGTCCTTCAAAATTTAAATAGTTATAACCTATAATGCTGCTTGGAAGGTTTAATTCTCCATGTGCTTGGAGCATTCCTGTCCAAAAGATTGTGTGAAATGGAACATTATCTTTTCCCAAAAAATGCATTATTTGTGCATCCGGATTTTTCCAATAGCTTTCAAATACTTCTTGTCCTAGTTCTTGTGTGAAGCTAGCATATCCTAGTAATGCATCAAACCACACGTAGAAGACTTTATCATTAAACCCTTCTAAAGGAACTTTCACTCCCCAGTCCATATCTCTAGTTATAGATCTGCTTTTTAAACCTTCATTTATCCATCTTTTTGCTTCACTGTAAACGTGCGGTCTCCAGTTATCTTTATTACTTTCAACCCATGAATCAATTGTATCTGTTAATTGCCCTAATTGTATCATTACATGTTCTGTTTCTTTAAAATGTGATTCTTCACCACAAGAATAACATGTTGGATCTATTAGATCTCCTGTTGATAGCACTGTTGCGCATTCTTCACATTGATCTGCATTTGCAGCTTCATAATTGCATGTTGGACATGTTCCAATTACATATCTGTCAGGTAGAAACATTTGTTCGTTTTCACAATAGTACATGTCTCTTTTTTCTGTACTCGTGAATCCTTTTCGGTGTATTGTTTCAAAGAATTCTTGAACAAATTGATGATGATTTGGATTTGCAGTATTAGAATAGTTTGTATATGCAATATTTAGTTTTGCATACACTTTTTTATGAACTTCATGTAATTTGTCAACTAAATCTTGTGTTTCCACGCCTAATTGTTTTGCAGCCATTACAGCAGGTGTTCCGTGTTGATCTGATCCTCCTATGAATATTGCATCTTTTCCTGTCGCGATTGCATGTCTGTACTGTATGTCTGCGGGAAGATGTGATCCTACGATGTGTCCCATGTGTGGAACGTTATTTATATATGGGAGTGCAGCTGTAATAAGTATTTTTTCTACCATTGGAACTCTATAGAATAAGTTTCTATTTATTAATGTTTTCATTATATAGTGACAAAAACACAGTTTTGAATGTGTTTGTTGTCGCTGAATCTTTTTTTTTGGGGGAGGAGGGGCTACTTTAAAACTCTTTATTAAAGAAACTTTTATTAATGATGTAAGTTTGATACTTTCATGTCTGAGAAAATTTTTAATCCTGATTTTAAAAAAGAAGCTCTTGGAGTTTTGAATACTTTATTATTATTTGCAGGGATGTTCTTGACTATGATAGGGTTAGTTTTAGCTTATTCAAGGCCACTGGTTGGTAATGTTGTTTGGTTGCTTGCAACTGCAATGATTGTTTTTTCTCTAATAATAAATACTCGTCAAAAAACAGGAGGTGGTTTTAGAATTGCTAATATTGTTATGAAGGTGTTGATATTGTGTTTTTCTTTGATGTTTTTCTTAATAATTAATTTTACTTCAAAATAATTTGTTTTTTCGAAACACTTTTATATCGTTTTTAATTAGAGTTTATTATGGGTGATTGGATTAAGGCTCCTTCCAGGAGTAAAGATGCTTGGGATATGGATTCTAAGTCTTATACTTTAATTAGAGTTAATGAAGACAATGATTCTGTTGAAGTTAGAGTTGTTAAAGTTCAGCCAGAGCATTTTGATGGCAAATTTACTGATAAACAAGAAGTTCTAGGGGATTATTTTGGTTTTTCTCCAGAGGATATATATTATAAAATAATTAATGATGGTTGGATAACTAATTATCAACATGCTGCTTATCTTGGGAAAGAGCTTCAAAAAGCATTTCTTGCTTTAAAATTTAAAAAAAATTATATTCAAGACAAAGAACTTGATTTGTAGAGGGGTGTTTTTATGGCTAAAGTTTTGTATTTAGATGATTCTTATTTGAAAGAGTTTGATGCAGTTGTAACTTCTGTTAAAGATGATAAATTTATTATTCTTGATCAAACTGCTTTTTATCCTAGTTCTGGTGGTCAACCAAATGATGAAGGTATTTTGGTAAAAGATGGTGAAAAATTTAAAGTTGTTTTTGTAGGTAAATTTGATGGCGAGATTAGTCATGAAATTGATCATTCTGGGTTGAACAAAGGCGATAAAGTTCATTGTATAATAGATTGGGAGCGACGTTATAAATTAATGCAAGCACATACTTCTTCTCATGTTCTTAGTACTTTGATTCATGAAGAAACTGGCGCTTTAATTTCAGGAAATCAATTGGGTGTTGATAAGAATAGGATTGATTTTAACCTTGAAGATTATAATGGTGAGAAAATGATTGAATATGTTCAAAGAGCTAATGAAATTCTTAAACGAAATTTAGATGTTTCTATTGCTTATATGCCTCGAGAAGACGCTTTAAAAATTCCTTCAATGGTTAAATTAGCAGGGGTTTTACCTCCTAATATTGCGACTTTACGAATTGTATCTATTGGAGATTTTGATACTCAGGCAGATGGAGGAACTCATGTTCATAACACTTCTGAAATTGGATCTTTGGAATTTTTGAAATCTGATAATAAAGGTAAAGGTAATAGGCGAGTTTATTACAGGATAAATTATTGATTGTTTTGTTTATTTATTTGATCATATTTGCAGAAAGTAGGGGTATTCTAGTATACAAAATATATACACCAGTATAGAAAGATTTATAAAGTACGTGTGTTATGATATATTGTGAGTTCCCAATGGATGATATTGAAAGAATACAAAGAATAAATGCTATGTCCCAAGAGTTAAAGAAGTTTGGATTCTTTGAAGATACAGAGCAAGCCATCGAAGGCGCAAAATTAGTTCTTATGACTGATGACCAACAAACAGAGAGCACAATCTTTCCAAACGAAGACCACCTGATTTCTGATCTTAATTCTAGTTTTGAAAGATTTAAACAATCGACTAACACTCGTATGGAAGAAATGTCTCATACTATAGTTAATTTACATGGTCAAATTTCCGATTTATTAAAAACAGTTTCAGTTCTTCAACAAAGGAATGAGTTCCCGCAAAATTCCCAACCTAGTCCAATTCCCGAACAAAGCCAAGAACTGAGACAAGAATCTGTCCAACAAGAATGTTTACAAACCCAAGAACCTAAAACAAAGATTTCTAACGAACAAAGCCAAACCCCCCAAACACAAAAACCCTACTATGAAAAACAAGGCCATTATACATCTGCGGATGTGAAGATAGAAGATATTTTCTATTATGGCAACAAACGTTAGGGAGTATGGAAGGCATCCTACTCTCTTTTTTTTCTTTTTTATTATTCTTTAAATAAAATTATTTCAAAATTCATACTATCTGCTTTTTGTCACATTCTTTCATTGATAGAAATATTTTTCCTCTTAGCAACTTCTTGTAAATTTCCGAAGATGTTTTAATTAAAAATGTTCATTTTAAACATTTTTTAGAATTTCAATATTTTCTTCTGTATTTCCATTGTGTATAAATGAATCTGAGACTAAAATATCTGCGCCCATATCTGCGGCCATCTTGCCTGTTTCTGCATTTATTCCGCCATCAACTTCAATTTCTACATGTGGATACATTGCATGAATATAACGAACTTTTTCAAGAACTTCGGGCATAAATTTTCTTCCGCTTGCGCCAGGATGGATTGTCATAATTAAAACATAATCAATCATTTCAAGATATTCTTCAATTCTTCTAACTGGTGTTTCTGGTTTAATTGCAATTCCCGCTTTTAGTCCTGCACCTTGAATTTGTCCAATTGCAGATTCTGGAAATTCAGTTCCTTCAATATGAAATGCAATACGTGCGGCTCCTGCATCAATAAATTCTTGTATATGCTCTTCAGGGTTCATAGTCATTAAATGAACATCTTTTGGCAAATCTGTTTTTAAAAGGTCAACAATATCTGCCCATACAGATGTTTCTGGTGTGAATCTGCCATCAAGAATATCTAGTTGTAGCATATCAGCAGTTTTAACACTATCAACTGCTTCTTGTGAAAATCCTTCTCCAAGAACCGACGCTGAAACTTTTATCATTATTCACCTTTTGTTTTGATAACTTTTTTTATGAAAAAATGATTTAACTTATAATATAAATATGTTTTGGGTATATCTTTAAATAAAACTTTAAATTACGTTAATGTATGACTCAACATATGAATGGGGTTATTGTTCCATTATTAACAACTCTAAAAGAAGATGGGCGTTTTGATGAGCAAAGTCAAAGACACTTGGTTGAAAACCTTGTTGAAAGAGGTATAACAACTTTTTTTGCATTTGGTTATAGCGGTGAATACAAATTCTTACCTTTTGATGTTAGAATGGCTGCAATGAAAGGCGTTGCAGGAATTGTTAAAGAATTGAAATTGGCTTCTGGAGAAGATGTTACTCTTGTAATGGGTGTGAATGGAAAAAACATTGCAGAAGTTGCAACTTATTCTACTTATGTTAACAAATTAGGAGTTGATGGATTAGTATTACAACCATCTTCAGTTCCACATTCTCATCAAGATTCAATGCGAATTTTAAGAAACAATGCTCCTGGAAAGCCTTTTTATTTGTATGTTAATCCAGAAACTGCAATTGATGGAAATGAAACTTTGCCGCCAACAACAATTAATGCTTTCAGAATTTGGCCTGAGTTTGCAGGTGTGAAAGTCACAACTAATATAGATTCATTTCATGATTATGCTGGCGCATTGTATAATTCGAGTAGAGGATTATATATTGGAAGTGCTTTAGACATGTTTAAAATTGATTTTACAAACACTGCTGATTTAGAAGAAAAACTTCCTGATGGAGTTATTACTTGCCCAGGAAATATTTTTCCAGAACATTGGCTTAAAGCATGGATTATGAGAGAAGGAACTCTTGATACTTTAGCTCGATTGCATTCAAAATTTGTTGAATATGAAAACATTTGGAAAGGTTTACCTAGTGGCAGATGTGACATTGCTTCTGCAAAGAATCATTTAGTTAGAAATGGTATTATTGCGTCTGATTTTAACTATGCTAAAAAACTCACTTCTGAAGATAGAGTTTATTTAGATCAACAGTATGAATATTTTTCTATGGATTAGTTTTTTTTTTAGAAATATAAGTCTTTAAATCTATAGAAACTTTTTTGCATATGCTTCTAAAATTAATCTGCACGAGATAGTATATTTTCTAGGATTATCTTTTATGTCTTTCAAAACTTTATTTATTTTTACAAATGTATAGCTTTCTACTTCGTGACTGTCAACTTCAAATGGTCCTGGATCTATATCTCTATACACCATGGTATATCTTTTATCTTTTTTACTTGAAGTTTCTATTTTGAAAAGTTTTTCAAATTCCAATTTTTTATTAGGATTTTTAAAATCATACATCTCTTCAATATCTTCTCTTTTCATGGCTTTGTCATAAGATTCATCTGAATCAACGTGTCCGCCTGGTAAACAAATTTTATGAGGGTTTAATTCGCTTTCACCACTTTTCTTTTGTAATAGAACTTCTTGAAAGCTTTTATCTTTAAAAGTTAAAACTTTAGAACTTCTATGCAATAAGCTGTATTTATGACAAATTGATCTTGTTGCTTTACCAATTACTTTGTCGTCTTTATTAATGACGTCAAATAATTCATTTGGATTGTTCATAAGGTATATTTAGAAATAGTATTATTTATAACTTTCCTTGTTTACATGTTGAATTGGATTAATCTCTTGTATTCTTGTCCAATTAACAAATTGTCTTGCGAATTTTTTACTAACAACAACTCTTCTAGAATTATCATATAATTGTGCGTTTGCAGCGCAAAGCGCATCATATCTTTCTTTTTCTCGAGCAATATATGTTTTAAATCCTTCTTCAGATTTCCACATTTCAACTGTTCCAAAAGTTTTATTATGGTTGGTTGGTTTTCTTAATGCGTATCCTAGAAGTTGTTCACTTTCAAGAAAAAATTGATGCCATGTTCCTTCATAACCATTAAGTTTAACAAATTCTTCAATACAACCTTTTTTAACATCAAATTCCCATTCATTAAAGAAAATATTTAAGCTCATATATTTGTTAATTGAATGTTATTTAAAAGTATTTAGAATTATTTGTGTTTTATCACAGTTATTGTTGTATCTAATTCAGGTTTGATTTTTTCAAGTTTTTTTAAAACAACATATAGTGGTTTTCTTTCTATTCTTTTTATTACTTCTAGCGTTTCAATAATTTTTCTTTTTGCCCAAGTTTTATATGCCTTAGGTAGAACTGGTCCAAGTATTTTTCTAGTTGCTTTCCAACCTACTAATGCTCCTGCTTTTATGTGGGCTCTTGTATATCCCCATCCTGCTTCGCAACATCTATCTTTTATATCGGTCATATGATAAATTGTGTCTTCTCTTGTATGTCCATATTCAAATAGTCTGATTGTTAGTTGTGTGTGGCCATAAATAATTTCGCCCATGTTATCTGTGCTAAATCTTCCTTCTTGTTGAAATTTTGAGATTTGTTCTGATAATACATTTACATTTTTTTCTAATTGTCCTTGAAATACAATTTTTTTATTTGTATGATTCTGATTAAATCCTGGAGAATTGTTAAGACCTGTCGAATAATCAAATACAACTCCTGCCACTTCACCTAATATTTGAGGGTGTCTTGTTGTAAGAAAAAAATATATATTTCGTGCAATATCTTTAACATCTCTTCCTAATATTGTTTCTGTAGATGTTATTTTATAGCCTTCGCTTTTGGCTATTGTTTCTTCCATAATTGCTTCAACTATGCTCATGTGATTGGTAAAAATGTCTTTTTTATAAATCTTTACTTCTACTACTATCTAAGAACTATCAAAATATTTTTATACTTCCTCTTTAGAATATGGTCTATGTTATTTATTGGATCTGACCATGCTGGTTTTAAATTAAAGGAAGAAGTTAAAGAAATTTTAAAACAGGAAAATGTTGAGTTTGAAGATTTAACTTCCGAGTTTGTTGATGGTGATGATTATCCTGATTCTGCTTTAAAAGTTGCTAATAAAGTTATTGAAACTGGTGAAAGAGGTATTCTTCTTTGTGGTAGTGGTATTGGTGATTCTATTGCGGCTAATAAAGTTAAAGGTATTCGTGCTGCACTTTGTTATAATAAAGAAGAAGCAAGATTAAGTAAAGTTCATACAGATGCCAATATTCTTGTGTTGAGCGGTTGGTTTGATAAGCCAGAAGATATTAAAGACATTGTTGATGCTTGGTTGAATGCAGAATTTGAAGGGGGCAGACATAAGCGAAGATTGGATAAAGTTAAACAAATTGAAGAAAACTTTGGAAAATAATTATTCTCTGAGCATTTTTTTGTTTCTTGTGTTTGAGGGCACACTTCATTATAAGAATGAACTTTTATTTTGTAAAGTCCAGTGTGTTTTAATCTTTGAATTTCATGTTCAACGCGTTGTATAAGCCAGACATTTTAACGTGCGTATTTATTTAGAACTGGTCCTCTTTTGATAAGATCTTGTGTAAATTTATGAATTTCAGCTCCAATTTGATGAAATCTTCTTGATGTTACAGTTATTAGTTCTTGAGCTGTTGCAGGATTATAATCTTTTTGATTTTGTCTTCCAAGAACGTTTCCCATCCAAGTACTCATTTGAACTGTTTCTTGTCCATAATTTCTTAGATGTCTCAGACTTGTTGTGAATCTTGCATGAATTTTATCTGCGTTTTCTTTTTGATCAAATAAATTTTCATTAGTTATATCTGTTTTAAACAAATTTCTTAGATATGCTTTCATCATAGAGCTTGACATTGTAACTTCTCCATTAGTTGCCATGTCTAAAAATGTTGTTTCTGTTGGATATAATGTTGTCAATCCATTATCCAGAGTCATAAAGCCGTACTGTACTTGTGAGTTTACTCCTTGTGCTGTTGCACCTGCTACTGCAATATATGTATGTAATAACATATTGTATGCTGCGTCTGATTCTGTTTTTGGAATTTTCACTAGTGCACCTATTCCTTCAGAACTTCTACTGTGAATTGCTTCAAGTATTGGGCCTGATCCTGCTGTACCTGATCCTGATAATGCAGTTCTTTCAAATAGATCAATTCCTCCTTCGAATTTTGTTGCATCCATTTCATGTATGTGTAGATTTCTGTTAAATGTAAAACCGAATCCATTAATATCTGCTTTATATATATCAAACCCTGTTTTTTCAGAATTTTTACCTGCAATTATGAAATCTAATCCGCTTGCAGGAGTTTTTGTGAGAAACATTTTTCCTTGCTTTATTCTTGTGTCTTTATCTGTGAATCTTTGTCCATATTCAAACACTTTTTCAGTTAATTCTTTTGTTGAAGTTATTTTTTCTGCTTCTTGCATCATAGCTACGGCTGTTTCTGCAACTAAATTCCATGAACCAGTTCCCATTAAGAAGTAATCTCCTACGACAAATAGTTTTTGAATTGTTGAATCTTTTTCTCTTTCATCTATTGTGCCTTCTCCATCTGCGCCAGCAAATAGAACTGGTTTGTTATCAACATATCCCGAAAATGCAAATATTTGAGTCATTTTATAGAGTGTAAAAGTTATCTATTTTTAAAGTTTCTCATTATTTACTACTACTTGGTAATTACTAGATATTTTTTTCTAAGAATTTTTTTAAGGCAACTAAATCTTTTTTATCTTTATCATAATGATAAACATTTATTCCAACAGATTTAGCGCTTGCAACTGCACCTTCATTATGTTCAAAGTAAATAACTTCTTCAACAGTTAATCCAAAGTGTTCAAGCATTTTTTTATAGAATTCTGGTTCTGTTCTATGAATACTGGTGCAACAATCCAAGGCCGTTTACTGGCCCGTATTGCATCTGTTACTTTAAGTAGCAATACTATTGTGAAACCATAATCCAAAATTCTAAACCGGAAATGAGCAATGTTTTCAAAAATACTGCTTTTTTTTAATTCATTAATGTTTTAGATATTCCTATTTCATATAATCTGTGAATTATGTAACTTAATTCGTTTGTTATGTAACACTTGCCTTGTTCAATTAGTTCACTTTTGCCTTGTGAAAATTTATTCACAATTGTCCGCCAATTTTTGAAGGAATTATCCTTTCAAAAAAGGTATTAACATTCATACAGGAGCAACTATAAAAGCTAAAACATTCGATAAAACAGATATAGTTCTTAGTGCCATAATAATATAATACCATAACAAATAAAAATACGGATAGGCTCCGGAAACAAAAAACCAAATTTAATTTATAAATGTAAACATGAAGATATTTTCAAAAATTGTTCTAAAAGCATCGCTTTTAATATTACTCTTTTCAGCGACGTCATGTCTTGTTTTAGCTCCAAATACACATCATGATAATGGTAAACATAAAGGATGGTACAAAAATTCACATTTCCCACCCTCTGTTCACAATAATGGTGGGGATAATCATGGACATGACAAGAATAAATCCAAGAACAAAGGTAAAAGCAAGCACAAAAAATAAATATTAATAGAGAATTCTCTACAATATAAAAAATTGGAGTCCAGCAACCAAATAAATAAACGGGGCGCATCCGAAAAGCCATATGAGTAGGAAATTAAAATATAGATATGAAAAAAATAATCTTATTAGTCACCTTTGCCTTAATCTTATTATCAGGCAATGCTTATAGCCAAAGTCCATTACCAGTAAGTAGAACACAACTTAATTTCGGACTCGGATTTTCAGATTGGGGTATTCCTTTATATATAGGATTGGATTACAGCATTCACAAAGACATTACAATTGGCGGGGAATTTTCGTTTCGTTCTTATCACGAAAACTGGAAAGATAAAAAGTACCAGCATAATATTATTGGATTTTCAGGTAACGGAAATTATCATTTTAATACACTGCTTAAGATACCTCAAAATTGGGATTTTTATGCAGGACTGAATTTAGGATTCTATGTTTGGTCATCACCTAATGATTATTATGGTGATCATAGCGCTAGCTCAGGTTTAGGTTTGGGAGCTCAAATTGGTGGTAGATATTACTTCTCCAATAGATTGGGTGTAAACCTTGAATTTGGTGGTGGTAACGCATTTTCTGGTGGCAAAATTGGACTAACAGTCAAATTATAGACACTCCATACCTGTGTGTAGCTTTTTGTTTGCAAGATATTTTCTTTTTCATTGCGAAATGAAAGCTACACACATTCTCTACACATTGCAATAGTAAAAATCATGGACTAAATTTGAAAACGCGAGCTTTATTTTCATTGTGACAATATGGATTTAAAATACATATTAGTAGTTTTTCCCAAGAAAATAAATTACTTTTGCCAAATGTTTAAAAAGTTAATACAATTCTTTGTCCTGAGTTTCATGGTCTACTATTTAGGCTTGTCACTGGGCTTGTCCATTAACCTTCATTATTGTGAAGGAAAAGTGGCTAGTATAGCTTTTTTAACTGAAAAGGCAAGTTGCAGCAAACATGATAATAGTTGCGAATCAATATGTAAAAGTGGACATTCTTCTATTATAAATCATTGCCTAAGGTTAAATAAACAGCAATGTTGTGTCAATAAGAATTTGTACCTACACTTTGAATCTACACCAGTAGTTCCCGTATTTAATCCAGATTTTAATGCCAAAGTTATAGAATTATACGCTTCAATTAAAGTTTTAAGAGTTATTAATCCTGCAACTTTATGCTCAGAGGTTCCTTTCGACTTTATTGAATGGGAATCTTATCCCCCGCCTTTTTTATTATTCCAGCAATTTCTGGTTTATTCGTAATTGATTTCTATTAATCGTATTTTTTATTTTTGAGAGAGCGCTGATTTGTTTTAGGCTTATTTCAAAAAGTATTATTTATTTACATTAAACAAAATCAATATGTTACGAAATTTCATATATATTTTTGGAATATTAGGTTTGAGCCTTATTTCAATAACTGCAAAATCAAATCAGATTTTGCCAAAAACGAATTCTTTAGACAAAGTTTTTCAAGAGCTAAACGTTGTAGTTTCTGAAAAAAACAATATCAAAACCGACACTATCCATGTTGAAGGCAATTGTGGAATGTGCAAAGATCGAATCGAAAATGCAGCATCAATTAAGGGTGTTAAAAAGGCAACTTGGGATAAAAACAAACATCAACTAATTGTTGTTTATGATGTTACTAAAACAAATAATGACCTTATTCAAAAAGCTGTTGCCGCAGTGGGTCATGATACCCATAAATATAAAGCAAACGCAGAAGTTTATAATCGTCTTCCTAAATGCTGTGCTTATAGAGAAGAAGGAGCAAAAGTACATTGATGCGAGCGATCATATTATGCTGTTTATTTTTAATTTCTGGGATGGTTTTAAATGCACAAAACCACAACCATTCCTCCATAATTAAAGGTAAAGTTTTTGGCATACAGGCAGATGGTACTCAACAGCCATTAGTGGGTGCAAATCTAGTTTGGCAAAATCAAAATGTTGGCGCTGTGACTGATGTTGATGGAAATTTCACATTAGCGCGCAACGAAAAAACCACTATTTTAATTGTCAGTTATATCAGTTATCGCAGTGATACACTAGATGTAGCTCATCAAGATGAACTTACGATTGAGCTCAGTTCTGGAGTTGAACTTGAGGGAGCAAATGTTATTTCTCGACTCAAATCAACACAAATTGGCCATTTTGATTTAATTCAAACAGAAACCCTAGGCGAGCATGAATTAGGAAAAGCCGCTTGCTGTAATCTCAGCGAAAGCTTTGAAACAAGTCCTGCTGTTGACGTTAGTTTTACTGATGCCATAACTGGTACTCGACAAATTACCTTGCTAGGATTGGCAGGTCCTTATTCGCAACTTACTAAAGAGAATATGCCTGATATTAGAGGTTTAGCTGCAATCAACGGAATGGGTTTTATTCCAGGAACCTGGATAGAAAGCATACAATTAATACAAGGTGCAGGATCTGTATTAAACGGTTATGAAAGTATTGCTGGTCAAATCAATACTGAGTTGCAAAAACCTGAATCGATGGATCGTTTTTTTCTTAATCTTTATGCAAATAGCGATAGAAGTGGTGAAATAAACATACATGTAAAAATTCCTTTAGGAAAAAAATGGGTGAGTGGATTATTACTTCATGGCAAGTATAATAATGCTCGTTTTGATGGTGATCATGACGGATTTATGAATATGCCGCTCAATAAATCTTTTGTGGCTCTCAATAGGTATGAATGGGAAAACACTCATAATATTCATTTTGAATTTGGGGCAAGATATACATACTTGAACCAACTTGGTGGACAAATTGATTTCGATGCCAATCAAAAAATGGATACTTTGCACCCATGGGGAATGCTCAATTTGATAAACAAGGTGGATGCATGGGCCAAATTCGGTAAAGTAAATGCTAAAAAATCATGGCAAAGTACCGCTCTTCAGGTTTCTGGAAATGTGTACCAGCAAGATTCACGATATGGATTAAATGAATATAGAGGTAATGAAAAAAGCGTGTATCTTAACTTTATTCATCAAGGCAGAATCGGAAACGAAAAACATGTGTACAAGATGGGCGCAAGTTATTTATATGATAATTATGAAGAAAAACTGAATCTCAACCATTATAATCGAATAGAAAGTGTACCTGGTATTTTCGGGGAATATTCATATAAACCTAATAAAAAAATTGGTGTAGTAGCTGGCATGCGGGCAGATTTGCATAACCAGTATGGGCTTTTCTATACTCCACGATTACACGTTCGTTATGAGCTTTTCCCAAAAACCATCATTCGACTTTCGGCTGGTCATGGACAGCGTACCCCTAATGTTATAGCGGAGCATACTTCTATATTGGCCAGTTCGCGACAAATATTTATTCATAGCGATAAATCAGGATATGGCTACGGATTGAATCCTGAAACAGCTTGGAATTATGGAATAAATCTAACTCAAAGTTTTGAACTTGCATATCGTGATGGACAAATCAGCAGTTCGTTCTACCGTACCAACTTCCAAAATCAGATTGTGTTTGATATGGAAGAAAGCCCCAGAGAGGTTCATTTTTATAATTTAACAGGTGAATCTTATGCCAATAGTTTTCAGTTTAAAGTTGATTACGAATTATTTAAGCGCTTCGATGTTCGATTGGCATATCGTTATTACGATGTGCGGACTACTTATGGAGATGAACTTAAACACGCGCCATTATTAGCTCCACATCGTGGTTTTATTAATTTAGCTTATAGTACGCGCTCTCATTGGCAATTTGACTTTACACTAAGTGTTCAAGGTGAAAAACGTATTCCGGACGTTAATGAAGCAGGACAACCAATGTTGTACACAACAAAGTCAAATGCTTTTGCTTTGATGAATGCACAGATTTCCAAAAAATTTCAAGAGAAATTTGATTTTTATATTGGTGCAGAAAACTTAGGAAATTATCGTCAGGAAAATCCTATTATAAGTGCTGAAAACCCCTACGGACCATATTTTGATGCTAGCCTAGTTTGGGGGCCATTATTTGGAATTAAAGTATATGCGGGCATGAGGTTTTTCATTAAGTAATTAATGCACTTGCAGCCCCCAAAGGGAAGTTTTAAGTCATACGGATGAATATATTTAAAACATTTTGTTAAAAAAATGAAGTAAATATTTCGTTTTAAGTGTTGAGAACATTAGCTTAAAATGAAGATAAAAAATAATTTTAACATTTTACGATTATATTAATAATAATCTTAAATTTGTCGCAAATTTTTAACAACATTATTTATGGTAACAATAAGCGAATCAGTAGGAGATATAGTAAGCAGAAAACCCTTCCTTGAAGAAGCCTTGGCCTCTGGCCTCATTAACCTTTCTTCATTGGCAAGAGAAATTCACCCCGAAGTTTGTAACAGACTCGAAAAAGATGTAAAACATGGCGCAATAGTAATGGCACTAAAAAGACTAAAGCCAACTATTAATTTTCAAATTAATTTGAGAATTAAGCGCGTAGTGGAGCTTATGGGTGACATTACAGTTCGTTCAAATTTAGCTGATTATACTTTCCGTAATTCAGATTCTTTGACAACATGCCAAACCGAGTTGCTTAAAATTATTAGCAAGCGTAAGGAAATTTTCTTCGCTTTTTCACAAGGAATATACGAAACAACGATTATTCTTAGTGATGTAATTAGTAATGAAATAGCGTCTGTATTCGAAGGTGAAAGTTTGACTTATAAGATCTCAAATTTGTCATCAATCACTATAAAACTACCTGAAGAAAATGCACAGGTATTTGGTGTTTATTACCACATTTTGAAGAAATTAGCCTACGAAGGAATCAATATTTTGGAAATCGTGTCAACCACTCATGAGTTTACTGTAATAGTAAACGACAAGGATGTAGATGCAGCTTTCTCTGTATTGAAACGATTAAAGCATGAGGAGTTCTAAACTCATCTGTTTGCAAAAAAAACCGCCTTTTGGCGGTTTTTTTTTGCTTTAAAATTTTATGATATGGAATTCAGAGTGCCCCAATCATTTATTCGTCATCCCAATCGATAATAAATTCGCCATTTTCTTGCTTTTCCAATTGCTCTTTCTCTTTGATTTTTTTCTTTTTAGCCTCAGATATAGGTTTAGGAGTGAGGTTTAGACTGTCTTTGTTAAACCAACCAAATTCCTCATTTAATGCTTTTTTAAGATTAGTTCCTTCTTGCTTGAGATCTTGTTGCAATTTATTACCCAAACCAGACTTGTCATATTTTACTTCAAAATTTTCGCCTTGTCCTTTCATAGTTAAATATAAGCGAGTACGGCCATAACCATCATCTTCTATCTCGCCAAATTCATCTGACAAAGTAGTATTGTATTTTTTGCCCATCACTTCTGAAAGTAATATTACAAAATGATATTCGTAAATATTATCAAAGGTGTGTGTTCCACTCAATTGTATATTCATTTTATTGGAATTTACTTCCATCAAAGGAATCGTTATTTTTGAATCCTTTATACTAATATTATTCTTCAAGGATGAAAATTGAATATTCGAGAAATCATCGATCTTAGTATAATTACTTAACGAATTTAACGCTTTTACATCGGTTAATTTTCCGTTCAATAATTGCATATCGGAGGTCAGTTCAATCGTAGGGTAAATCAGATTCCAGTCTTGGTCAAAATCGCATTTTAAAGTATAGTCAGCACTTAAACTACCCGCAATATTTTGAGATTGAATAACGCTCTGGCTAAAGTTTTTAAAAGTAATAAATGTTTGCGTTACATCAACATTACTAATCTTTCCTAAACTATGCAATTGATATAAATTCTTCTTGCTTCCGTCAAGCCATAATGAGCCTTCAATTTTTCCTTTCAAAGTATTTAATGACATCGTTTGAAAACTCAAAATTCTATTTCTCATGGTGAAAACTCCACGAATATTTGTAGCAGATATTTCTTGATAATTAAACGCTTTTAGATTCATTTTCAAGTTTATTTCTATTTCATCTGTGAAGCGTGAATCATCACTATTTGAAGTTGGTAAACTTTGAATAATTTGCTCATAACTAAGATGATTGGCATCGATATTACCTGCAATGCTGAGCTTGTTGTTTGGATAATGATAAAAATTGAAAGGGATATTATTGATTTGAAGTTGTGCTGTTAAGTTAGTTTTGCCTGTTATTAAACTAAGTTTTTCAACACATAAATTATTATTGTCGAGCATTCCTTTAGCTATTACAAAATTATATTCTTGCTTCGAATTCTTAAATTTTAAATGTCCTTGTGTTAAATCAAAATGATGAGTCATGTCCAAGTCAGAAATTTCCCATTTCTTGGATGTTGTATTTTGAACTAAGCTAGCGAAGAGCAAAGAATGCATTTTTAGCTCACCTTCCAAAACCTCAAAAGTATCTACATTCAATTTGTTCAAAACTATTTGGCTTGTAATATCTGCTTGAATTACTGGTTTCCACATATTTTTAACTAAAATTTTCCCAGCAAAACTTCCTATATTACTCTGTGCAATTAGGTTTTGTAACATTATGCTCGACGAATTGAGGTTATTATTTTTCCCATTATTAAAGGCAAGATTAAAAGCCAAATTATCGAAAGTTAAATTATACTCTTCCAGTCTAAGGCTTAGTTTTTCAACCTTGGCTTTAGCTTCGATATGGGGAATACTCGTGCCCCCGATTTCACCGATTACTGACGCGTTCATGTTGATGGTGCCCTGGAGGTGATAAGGCTTCAATATATTTTGATTTTCATTAGGAAGGTTGCCGATAATTTCTTCGATGGACATATTTTGCGCATTTAGTTGCGCATTAATGTTCATACTATTCGAATTTAAACTCAGATCTCCTGTAAGCTCTAGTGGCATCCCTTGATAAACCAATTGACCTTTTTTAAGCTGATATAAGCCCGAATTTGGGGCTGCAACTAATTGTACATGAAGATCAATTGATTTCTCTTTTAGTAAATCTCGTCCCTGACTTATGAATTGTAATAATTGAGTTTTCCCATCTAAAACTAAATCGAAATTCTCAGCAGAAAATGTTCCTTTCAACTGTGCTTTATCAATTTGAAAATCAGCATCTTGGTTGGTTGCTAAATTTTGATATTTAATTAGAGTATTATGTATTTTTACGGATTGGAAATTTAACAAAAATCCGCTACTGTCTTGGGCATTATCCTTAAAAAGTTTAAAATTATGCTTTCCGTTTTCATCCACAATAAAATTTAGCGTTGCGTTTTCAATAATTACGCTTTGTAATGAATAGCTTTCGTTAAAAAAATCGAGGACATTAAAACTTAGGTAAATATGTTTAGCATCAATCAGCTTTACTGATGAAGTATCGTCATTACTGATTATCTGAACTTGCATAAAATCAAGTGCAGCATTGGGAAAATGGCTAAAAAAACTTAAGTTTATATTCTGAACTTTAATCTTAGCATTGATGTTTTTATTAATCTGGCTAATGCTGAATTGCTTGATTCTATTTTCATAAATATAGGTGAGGGAAATACCAAGAATCAATACAAAAAGAGCAAAGAAAACGATGGATAAAAAAACTCGTTTTAAAAATTTCAAATACGGTTTTTTAAGAGGAGCCATTCTATTCCTTTTCTGGTTGTACAAAGTCTATATCGTCCACTTCTATATCATCTTCTTCATCCATAATTTCTAGAAATGGTTCATTAAATGCTTTGGTAGTTAGTCTCTTGTCTAAAGTTAGAAGCAGAGAAGGGAGAAGTATCAAGTTAGAGAACATCGCCGCTAATAAGGTGAAAGAAATCAGTTTTCCCAATGATTGTGTTCCTCCAAAAGAAGATAAAATAAAGACAGAAAAACCAAGGAATAATACGATTGAAGAGTAAACCATAGAATTAGCGGTTTCTTTCAGTGCGTTAATAACCGACTCTTTAATATTCCAATTATTGAGTTTCAGTTCCATTCTGTATCTCGACAAAAAGTGGATAGTATTATCTACAGAAATACCTAAGGCAATACTAAAAATTAATATTGTAGAGGGCTTAAGAGCAATACCATAAAAACCCATCAAGGCAACGGTTAATATTTGTGGAATTAAATTTGGCAACAGAGCAATACCTACCATTCTGAATGAATTGAATAGCAACCACATAATTGCTCCAATGATAATAATGGCTAAAAGAAGGCTGTATAACAGGTTTTTAATTAAAAATTCGGTACCTTCCAAAAAGACTACGCTAGTTCCCGTAAGGATAACCTTGTATTTTTCAGGGCTAAATATATTATTGATTTTTGGCTCCAGCTCTTTTCTTAATTTACTGATTTCTGGACTGCTAATATTCGCCATTTGAACACTTATTCGAGTAACCTGCATACTACTATCTACAAAAGCATTAATTAGCGTGCGCTTATTTTGACCCATGTCCTTAGGTAAATAGCTCATGACAAACATTCGTTCGTTAGAATTAAGTAGCGAATATTTTTCTGGATCGCCATCATAATATGCTTGCTTAGCGATTTTTACCACATCGGCAACCGAAACGGATTTAGAAAATTCAGAATAAGTTCGTAAGGTGTCTTGTAATTCAGAAATGCGTTTTAAGGTCGCCGTTTTCAGCACGCCTTTTGGCTTTTTGGTATCAATCATGATTTCAAAAGGCAAAATCCCATTAAATTGCTTCTCAAAGAAAAGCAAATCCTGGTACATTCTGTCTTTTTTAGGAATATCGTCTACGACATTTCCGGTCGTTTTAAGTTGTAAAACTCCAATAGCACCAATGCTAACGATTAGTCCTGTAATTATATATATAACCGTACGGCGCGTTAAAACAAGACTTAATATTTTGTCCACAACCACATGTAAACCTTTTCTTTTGAGGTGACGTAAATGGCGCATTTCTGGCTCTGCAACATAACTAAAAAAGATTGGAATTAATGTAATTGAAAGTATAAATACCATCATTATCGACAAGGATGCAATGATCCCAAAATCTACCAAAAGGTGGTTTCTTGTAATAATAAAAGCTGCAAATCCTACTGCGGTAGTTAAATTGGTTAGGAACATTGCTCCTCCAACACGATTTATTGTGCGAGCTAATGCTTTGATTTTATGTCCATGAGAAGCAAATTCACTATGGTATTTGTTTAATAAGAAAATATTATTTTCCACCGTCAGGACGATGATAAGCGGAGGTAGAATGCCTGTTAGAATTGTGATTTCAAAACCAAAAAGCTGAATAAGTCCCAATACCCAAATTACAGATACAATCATTAATAATAAAGGGAAAAATACTGCTTTAGCAGATCGGAAGAAAAACAGTAGAACTAAAGAAGCAATAAGCATTGTTAGGCCCGTAAACATGAGTAATTCGGACTTTATCTTTTGAGACGATTTAGTTCTAATATATGGCAATCCAGAATAGTGAACATCTATACCGCTTTCTTTTTCGTATTCAGCAACAATTTGTTCAATATCGTCAAATAGCTCAAAGCGCTCATTACTATTCACTTTATGTTTATCTAAAGTAACAGCCATTAAGGTTGCCATGGTCTTCTCATTATAAAGAAGATTTTTATAAAAAGGTAGGCTATATATTTCTTTATATAAAGAGTCTAATTCAGTTTGGGTTTGTGGTTTCTTCTTAAAAATAGGATTGATAACAAATTTCTTAAGGCTATCGTCTCGTTTAAGTTCAAATACCTTGGCAAGTGATAGGGTAGCTTCAACACCATCCACCTCCTTGATACTATTGGTTAAATCGTACCAAAGCCCAAAATTCTCTAATTTGTTAATGTTTGCATCATCGATTCCTAAATATAAAACACTACCATCTTGTCCAAATATTTTCTTAAAATTATTGTAACGTATTACAGTAGAGTCATTATCAGGTAACATTTGTGCCATTTGATATGACATTTTTATTTGTAAGGCCTGATAAGCCATGAATGCCGTGGTTAAGCCTAAAACGACCAATAACCAAACTCTTTGACGAAGTATTAATCTAACAATGTATTTCCACATACTATTTATATTGAGGGGCAAAGGTAATTTTTTTAGCTGTTCCATCGAGTTAATTTTCTATAATAATATGACTCAAAACATCCAGTTTTTCAACAAGTAAATGTCTGATTTTATTAGTATTAATCAACAATTAGGGGAGTAATCTATAAAAATAGTTGAAAATTAAACGCATTTGGCATAAACATAAAGCTTATGTTTGCACTCAGGTTATAGTTGTGGTGTTCGGAATAATCCGTATTATAACACTACTTATTTTTAAATATAAATTATTGATATAATGAGTTTTACAAAAAAACTCATCAAGTATATATTGTAAACTAAATTATTCGAAATGTCATTAAGGAGTAAAACTAGCGACTTACGCAAGCGAATGAGCGAAGCTGTTAAGGGTGGCGGCGACGTTGCTATAGAAAAACAAGCTTCAATGGGTAAATTAACGGCCCGCGAAAGAATTATTGAATTATTAGATGATAAATCCTTTTTTGAGTATGATCTATTTGTAGAACATGCTGCTAAGGATTTTGATATGGAAAAAAAGAAATTAGCTGGCGATGGAGTAATTATTGGCACAGGAACCATACTTGGACATCCGGTCTGTATTTATGCACAGGACTTTACTGTGGCAGGAGGATCTTTGGGTTATATGCATGCCCGCAAGATTACCAAAATAATGGATCATGCCATTCAGCTAAAAGCGCCTATTATCGGAATTAATGATTCCGGAGGAGCACGTATTCAAGAAGGTGTAAATTCTTTGGCAGGTTATGGCGAGATTTTTTACAGAAACACATTGGCTTCTGGTGTTATTCCTCAAATATCAGTTATTCTCGGCCCATGTGCCGGAGGAGCTGTTTATTCTCCAGCATTAACTGATTTTGTTTTTGTTGTAGATAAAATATCTAAGATGTTTATTACAGGTCCAGAAGTTATTAAGTCTGTTCTTGGTGAAGAAATATCCATGGAAGAATTAGGTGGAGCAAGAGTACATGCTGAAACAACTGGAAATGCTCATTTTTTTGCTGAAAGTGAAAAAGAGTGTTTTGCTCAAATTAAAGATTTGTTTTCGTATATTCCTTGGAATAACAAAAAAACAGCAGATGCATTTCCTGCAAAGCCTCCAAAAACAAGAACTTATAAAATCAAAAATATCTTTCCATCAGTACCCACTGAGCCTTATGATGTTCGTGATATAATTAGGTCAGTTTCTGACGACTCTGATTTCTTTGAAGTACAAGAATTGTGGGCGGCAAACATTGTTATTGGTTTTACTAGATTTAACGGTGAGACGGTTGGTGTAGTGGCTAATCAACCATTGATTTTGGCTGGTGTTCTGGATGTAGATTCTTCTGATAAAGCTGCACGTTTTATTCGTTACTGCGATGCTTTTAATATTCCTTTGCTTACCTTGGTCGATTTACCTGGTTATTTACCTGGAGTAGATCAGGAGCATGCTGGAGTTATTCGTCATGGAGCTAAATTATTATATGCCTATTCAGAAGCTACCGTTCCTAAAATAACTTTGATCATGCGTAAAGCTTATGGTGGAGGTTATATTGCCATGTGTTCGAGCCATCTCAAGGCAGATTTTGTATTTGCATGGCCAACTGCTGAAATTGCGGTAATGGGCCCAACAGGTGCTGCTAATATTATCTTTAGAAAAGAAATTGCACAAGCCGAAGATCCCGATGCAATGCGCGCACAGAAAGTAGAAGAATACAAAGAAAAGTATGCAAATCCATATGTTGCTGCAGCTTATGGATATATTGATAGCGTAATTGAATTAAACGAATCAAGAAAGTTTATTTTGCACGCTCTAGATGTTTCAAAAAGTAAATCAGTGGTGTTACCAGATAAAAAACATGGTATTCCACCATTTTAGTCCATTTTTTATTTATAAAATAATTTAATTCTAAAACTCAAGAAAATGGAAGAAAATATAGCAGAGGAATTTGTAGAACTAAGAATAGGTGCTACAATTTACAAAACGAAGTTAAACAAAATGTTTAACAACAGAAAACCTTATCGCATTCCTGATAATAGAAACTTATATTCATTTATTCCAGGAACTATTGTTGAAGTAAATGTTAAGGTGGGAAAGAAAGTCAAGGAAGGCGATATATTATTATTACTTGAAGCTATGAAAATGAAGAATCAAGTTTTGGCACCTTTTGATGGTAAAATCAAAACCCTAACAGTAAAAGTAGGGCAAATTGTACCTAAGGACTTTTTATTAATAGAAATGGAGAAATAACCAAGGTTATTTTTGATGTATTTTTAAAGCATGGATTATAATAATCCATGCTTTTTTTATTTTATGGCAAAAGTTTTATTCATGAAAATGTACCAATAAATATTTATAGAAAACCTTAGCAGAATGAATCGTCAAAATTTGTAAATTAGCCGCTGATTTCAAATCATTAATTAAAAATACAAACACAATCCTATGAAAGGAATTCATTTACATAACACATATAAATTTATCATCATTGGATTTTTACTACTATCTTTCCATGGTCTTAATGCTCAGGGATTTAAAGCTGGTATTCAACTCGGAATTACCGGAACACAAGTTACAGGAGATAGATTAAGTGGTTATAATAAGGCTGGTTTATTTGGCGGTTCATTTGTGAACATTCCTGTTGGGAAATTAGGAGATGCGCAACTAGAGATTAATTTTATTCAGAAAGGAAGTCGAAAAAATGCCAAACCTAGTGATGGTATATATACGTCTTTTCTCCTTCGCTTAAACTATATTGAAGTTCCTGTAATGTATAGATTTGATATATGGAAGCAGCTCAAAATTGAAGCTGGAGGTCAATTTGCATATCTTATCAATTCAAGGCAGTTTGATGAAAATGGTGAGTTTTACGAAGTTCCTGGCGTTCCCGATTTTAACAAATACGACATTTCTGTATTGGCAGGATTAAACTATAAAATAAATGATAATTGGGGATTTTCATTTCGCTATTCGTATTCTGTATTGGCCATTCGCCCCAAACCATTTAATAATAATGGATTGAATTACGACGGGGGACAGTATAATGATGTTTTATGCACTACTTTTCAGTATTACTTTTAATAAAGATGGCTAAAGCAAAGCAAAAATATTATGTGGTATGGCAGGGAGTTAAACCTGGTATTTATAATAATTGGATAGATTGTAAACAGCAAGTCGATGGATTTCCGTCACCTGTTTTTAAGTCCTTTCTTAATGCCGAAATAGCACAAGAAGCATTTAGAAGCGATTCGTCAAAGTATATGGGTGACAACTACATTGAGCCTTTAATGCTTGAAAAGTATAAAAATTCAAACAAAGGAGTTCCCAATAAAAGAACGCTTAGTGTTGATGCCGCATGCAGTGGAAACCCCGGAAAATTAGAATACCAAGGAGTAGATACCAATACTGGAAAACGAATATTTCATGTGGGACCTTTTCCTATGGGAACCGTAAATATTGGCGAATTTTTGGCCTTAGTTCATGGCTTAGCTTATCTAAAGCAACAAAACAGCACAATGCCAATATATTCCGATTCAATGACAGCCATGTCTTGGGTAAGGCGTAAAGCCATCAAGACTAATCTAGAGCGAAATAAGGAAACAGAGGAACTATTTAAACTAGTTGATCGCGCTCTTATTTGGTTAAAAAAGAATACGTGGCAAAATGAAATAATCAAATGGGAAACGGCCTTCTGGGGTGAAATTCCTGCTGATTTTGGGAGAAAATAATTAAAACCTTGATTCAGAATTATACATCTAATTCCAAAAAATTTTCTATTGAGACAAAGTGAATCGCAAACTGATACCTCCTTTAATATTGGAGCTAGGATATTGTGATGAAACGAATGGGTTATTAACTACTTGGTCGTAGAATGCTCTGAAAGTTAGGCTTTTACTAAATTGATAGTCGGCAGAGAAATTGATAGACATGATGCTTTGTCCTTGACTAATTTGATCTACATCTTCAATCAGTTTACGAAGTACTGTTTGGTTTTTACGAATAGAAAAGTCTAATTTCAAATTAATATCACTTTTAAAAGTCTGTGTTCCTCCTCCAAATTTCAAACTCAACGGCACTTGTTTAAATCTGTATCCTGTTCCAATTATCAGCTCGTCGGATTTAATTTCAGTAATCTGATTATTTGAGAAACTCATGGCAATATTTCTGCTCTTGCGAATGGCCAGCTTTACTATGAGGCTGTTCTGCATAGTCATATCTACATTAATCAATGGGCTGTACTGCTCATTAACGCTTATCATATTCATGTCATATCTTGGCAAGTAGTTGATATCTAGCTGATCTTTCACCCAAGTATAGCCATCAGAACCCTCCTTAAAAAGTACATTGGATGTAAAACCGCCAACAGAATAAGTTGAAGTATAAGCATGGCTTAGGGTGATTGTTTTAAACCATTGAGCTATCAAATCGATTTTAGTAAGTCCGTTATAAGTTACCCTCCAATTCGGTTTAGGGATTTTTGGAAAAGGAGTAAGGGCTACATTTTCTGCGCTTTGTCCACTGTATGCAGCAAGAAATGAATACATCATCACTTCTTTGTTGGTTCTTGAATATCCATCAGGATAGGAAATACCATTCAAACTATCCATAACATAAAGGTCATTCCAATATGGGTTTCCGTTGGCTAATCGCTCTGCTATGGGTAAAAGAAAACTTTTAAAATTTTCAAAATTTTGATTAGAATAGTTCACTGGGTCATCTTTAACAAAACTGGTTCGCCAAGTATTATATGAGATAGAAAAAGCACCAGTTTGTGTTGGAGTATAAGATGCATAACTATCATCTAAGGTGTCAAACCTCCAATATTCCTGACTCATATAAGAGAAGTTTCGAAGAAAAGTAAGTTCTATTTTAAAATCATTTACAGGCTCAATAGAAATACGTCCATTAATGTTGGAAGTGTGTTTTCTTATAGTAGGATTATTCAATTGCTGGCTTTGCGAGATCCAATTATTTTCCGCAGAGCGTTCGGCAATATTGATTTGAGACCCGAATACAAAATCCCATCCTGGTGCTCCGTTACCTAAATTCATTCCCAATATTGATGGAGATTGATTAAAACCTGGCATTAATGTTCCATTAGCCTCCGAATACGAAAAACTAACATTACGAAACATCATCATTAGACGTAAGCTACCATCCAATACTTTTTTGCCCCAATTTATTTTTTTCTTTAAGCTATCATCTGTCTCTTTTTCAACGGGCAAATTAAATTGAGTCATACGTTGATTACTCAGATTCCGTCCATTATTCTGTTTATTGAGTTCTTTCAAATATTTCACATGGTTATAAAGAGTAACTAGATTTCCAGTAGCATTTACCTGAATTTTATTACCATTTTCTATAGTGTTTCCCAAAAACTGTGTTGCCAACGGAGCAGATGTCCACCTATAATCTCCGCCATATCGCGTTGTTAAATTTACCCAATCTAAGAAAGGAATTTTATTGATCGGAACAGCGTAATTAATATTATAGTTTTGCGAAAAATTAGTTGTTCGTCCAAAGTCAGAAACACTTTGCCAGATTGAATCTTTTGTATTATCCCAACTTGGGGAACCTCTATCAACAAGTCCAGCAGGCTCATCAATACGTGCCTGAACAGAAGCGTTATAATCTAATTTCAATGAGCGACTAAAATCATATCTTAAATCATAAACTCTATTCCAATTAAAAGTTTTCACATAGGTAGGGTTGATGATAATTATGGAACGCGTTTTCTTCCGCATTAGGTTTTCATTATACATCCTATTAACGTCAGTTCTAAAACCGATTTGCTTAGGCAATAGATTGAAATTAAAATCATTAATCAATGCTAAGCTTTTGTGTTTTCTTAAAAAAGGAACTTTAGAAAATGGTTTATAATTTTTCGGATTTTTTGAATAACTATAACCAATGGCGCCTTTATAAGTTTTTTTCTCATCATATTCAATGTCAATATTACGGTGGTACTGAAGAGAATATTGATAAGTGAAATCAAAGTTTTCAATATCGTAAATACGAGGAGTTGCGGTAGTTCCAGTTCTCATCTTCTTCACATTCATCAAGTTAAAGCTAGTTCGCTTGGTGTAATCAGTAGATATTGCCTTTACCGAATCTCTTTGAGATTTAGATTTAAAAGTAGATAGATCATCTTCGTATTTGATATCCGGATTTACAGGGTTAAACTCTGGATCCTTAAATTGCTCGCTAACATCATAATGCAAAGGGATACGAATTCCAGTTTCTTCTGGAAAGAATTTTCCCATTTCAAGATTGGTAGCAAAGTCATACCCATAAATAGTTTCTTGCTGGCGTTCGTTAACCTTTTGCTCAATTGTACCAAATCCAGCAGTGCTAATATTACCTGCTAGCACTACATTTCCTAAGTCTGCCAAATCAGCTGACAGAACGGTATTGGCGGCCCATCCTCCTTGCTCGTCAAAATCAGTAACTCGTAATTCATTGGCCCACACTTCAACGCATTTTTCAAGACCATCGTCCAATGTTGATCCGGGAATCGATTTTGGGTTTCTAACCCCCATCATAATGGTCTTTACTGCACTTAGAGTTGGCGTTCCAATTACTGTTATTTTTGCCTCTCCATCCATGTTTATATATGGTGTCATAAGGCTAACATTGCCATTAGGGTTTTCGCGCATCAATATATCTCTAGCCTGCTTAGTTGTTAATAATTTTTGCAGTTCTAGTGCAATTTCATTATTAGTAGGCCATATGGCATCTGGGTCGGTGGTGTACCAAGGAGTAAGATGCAAGGGAATATCATATTCGTAATAATTAGAGGTAAAGTCTGTTCCTAATCGGATAAAGAAATGTAACTCACCATCTGCAATTGGCTTATCATCATAGGCCTGTTCAGCGTGAATAAATAATCTTAAATTCTTATATCTTCGAAAATCAAACTCGGTAGTTTTATAAACGGCTCTTGCGTCACCGTCTTGCAAATTGCAAACTTTCAGAACAAGACTTTGCTCATTCAATTGTTGGTAATTTGTTGAAGCATAGTTAATTTCACGATCAATACCGGGAGGCAATACGTATGGAATTGGAGAGCGTTTTCCGTTTTCTTCGATGTTTACTCTTGAAACATCAAAACTAGTACCGCTACCTGTTGTTGGTATATACTCGCCTGGAGCTAATAATTCATTGCCATATTTACGCCATTCATTGCGAATTAATTCTAAAGTAGCGAATCGCAAAATTGCCTCCTCTGAAAAGTTTTTCATAAACAATCGCATAAAACGAATGGATGTAAAATCTTGGATTTGACCCACAACTTTGTCTGGATTGCTAATAGGAATTCTAAATTGATACCATTTTACGGAAGCTGCAGTACCATTTTTAAGATTTACGGGTGCAGTATAAATATCGGTAATATAATTCTCACCTTGAACCATTTTACTAGGTGTAAGCTGAACTCGATATTGATAATACCTTTCCTCTTCACTTAAAGTGTTATCAGCGTTAATGTCCTCCACATCGGGAAGCGAATTGGCGGTGGTTGGATAACTTTCTGGGCTTTGATCTGCTGTTGGTGAATTACCATCTACACCATTATATTTTTTATATCGATCAAGAATACTTGTTTGTGAATTATCATAATCTGTACCTCTGTAGTAATGGTAATTATCGTTTGATGGGTCATCAATTGCACTTATGTAAGCCTGTGAACCTACACCGTATAAAGCAACTATTCTGTCTAGGTATGGGGTTTGATAAAACCCAACTTCATCTACCGTTCTCAATCCGTCATAACCAACATCTTGATAAGATCTTGAATCTGGATTATTATCAAATGAATTGGTCATAGCTTGTAAAGTAGGAACTAGTCCCCAAATGGTGGTATCTACATCAGTAACCGTTGCTGAAATTGGTAATCCGTTTTCAAATGCTTTTCTTCCATCACGAAGTATATCTTCCGAAATATCTCCTAAGTTAAAATACAGATCTCCACCGTTTTGAAGTGGTTGTTCTGGACCTCCTTCATCAGGATCAATAAATGGATCCATCAGCCAAAACTCAATATACTCAATATTGGTAGCGGTAAAATCAGTGCTTTCAATTTCACGCATAATACCACCCCATCTTGAAGCAGGATCTAGCAAACTTCCGTCAGCAGCAATACCAGCAGATATTCCTCCACCTTCCACATCAAAATTATAAGGGCCTCGTTCTGAAGGATAAAAAGCTAAGTTTAAAACAGCCAAATTAGTGGGCACATTTCCATTCGATTCCTTATTGGGGAAAACTTCTTTTTCATAAATTTCTCTTACATGATGATTCGACTGCTGATCTAAGTCGTTTTTAATATGGTCTGGAGTGACATTATTATTTCGAACAAAAAGTGGATCAATAACATACCATGCTAATTTTGATCGATTATATCCAATACTTAAAGAATTATTAATTGCTGCCTCTGGAAACATATCTGAAGAAACCTGCCCCTGTGGCGTACTTGACATTTTCCAACGGCCTATATTCATCAAATCTATTCCTGATGAACTTCCTTCAAAATCATCGATATAAGATACGCCAGTGCTTCCAAGTGCTCGGGGATGCCCAGGAATCATATGGGCAAATTCTCCAGTAATATTAATGGCTGATGGTGCTTTGGTATCAATAAATGGGAGTTTATCTACCATTTTAGTAAGCCATCTGGAGTCTTTATTATAGTTTGCATCAAGGCCCCATATTGTATTTGAAATTGGCTCATCGCCAGTATTCACTTTTTGGGTGAGCGGTTTTTCTGTAAGATTCATAATGGTTGCTCCCAATTTCAACTCTGGGCTATAATCGTAATCTACATGTGCTCCTAAAAGTGTTTTAGATTGAATGGCAAACATGGAATTACTTTCCAAAGAGATATTAATTGGCGTTCCAGAATTTAAAATTCCTTCATTTATTATTTTCACACGGCCCAAAGTATAATCGACTGTATAATCTACATTTTCTCTTAGCGGAACGCCACCAGCGGTAACTTTTACGGAACCCTGTGGTACATTCATCGCATTTAAGGATATTTCAGAACCCGATCCCGACTTATATCTTCCTTCTATGGCAAATCTATTTTTGTTAGGATATTGCCTTGCAAGGTGCTTCGTGAGAGAATATAGCGAGTCATAAGCATACTTGCTTGCTGTGGCCGAATTGGGGTCGTCGGGGTCAATAGCCTTTCGCAGATCTTCACCAAAAGGTTCTAATACAGGAAAATATATTCTTCCGTTTCTGGTTTCAATAGTTCCTCCATTGGTTGCAGCTCCATCAATAAAGTCAAAAACTCCATCCGAAATAGGGTCTAATTGGAGGTTCAAATTATCTAAGCCCATTGCCCTAATCAATGGTAAACCACTGATTGCTCCTTCTGTAATAAAACCAGTTGGAACTCCAAATTCAGGATTTTCGTAAACTACATTTAATCTAAAATCCTCTTGTGTTACTTGGTATGCTTGAAGTGAATAAACATTCTTCATCATTAAGTCCCAAGTAGGAACATGGGTGTTGATATTGGTTGATTTTAATAATTTAACAATAAGGTTTTGTGGAGCAATAACTCCATCATCAGAAAATTCACCCACTTGATAAACCGAGTCAGAACCAACAAGGGTATATTGAAAGGAAACCGCCAATACTTGATCTGAATTCAAACGGCTATTGATAGAGATAAAACCTAATTTGCTGTTCAAAGTATATTCTGTAGAGGCCAATCGCCTAGCATTTTCAACTTTTTCAAAATCACGGCCAGCAACCATAGAATATGGCGAGCCACTTAAAAAACCACTGACTGTATTAATATCTCGAACTGAGGCTGCATCATTCATTAATTTTCCAAATAAATCATTGGCATTATTATAAGGTAGATTATTGAAATTACCTATACTAGGAAAAATAATATCATCGCGATATGGCTCGCTTTCACCTAAATCCATCAACGCAACCATATTTCTATTTTCATTTACTGGTGCACCAATTGTTGTTACCCAAACTTCTATTTTTGTAATGTTAACTCCTGAATTTATTGCAGGTAGGTTTTGAAGAGCTTCGTTATAATGGTCTCTAAAATATTGTGCTAAGAAAAAGTGCTTATATTCCTCATATTCATCTGCTTTTACATAAAATTCTTGTATTTGAGCACCACCCGAAACCGTGATATTTTTGGACTCACTACGCTGTTGCGAAAAAACGGTGGTTACTGAGGTTTTACCAAACTTCCATTTTGTTTTAATACCGAATAATGATTGACTTCCCTGTATAAGCGTTGTGCTTAATGGGAAAGAAACATCTCCTGCTTCTACTAGCTGTAGTATTTCATCTTCATCGCCTTCATAGGCCAATTTCATTTTATTATCAAATTCGAAATTAGCTTCAGTATTATAGTTTATTCCAAAGTCGATTTTGTCACCCACCTTGGCTCTTACGTTCATTTGTATTTTTTCTTGAAAATCAAAATTCGTAACGCGCTGCTGCTTCACATCTAAAGAAGGGTCTTCTCTTTTAGAAGAGTTCACTCCAAAAATAAGCTCGGCACTACCTTGAGGGCGAATGTCGATCGTATTGCTTCCGAAGATTGTGCTAAATGCCTTGCTTCCAATATGTAAAGTTGGAATTAGCGAATTAGATTCTGCCATTCCATCTTGCTTTACTCGGCTAGTCCAATAATTATCAACAGAGTTTTGAAGGTCATACTTCATATATTCTTCGAGAGTCATTTGATATGGCTCTTGAATATTCTGTCCTCCAACCTGATTGGTAAAATTATAAAGCCCTGTTGTAGGATCATATTCTACACCGGTACTAACATTAGAAGGGTCGTTGAGATAAAGTGGGCTAGTTCCTCCAGGGTTATTTGGATCGTTGCTGCTTTGGCCAATAGGATATATCAAGTCTGGGGTATCAACCGCTAAACTTGGAAGCATGCTAAAATCGGTAAAATCATTTTTATCAAGTACGTCAGGGACGACTTTTCCAAAAACGACAAACCAGAATAATAAACCCACAAGGGATAAAAATATATATTTTAATCGGCGCTCCAACAGCTTATAAATAAAATAATTAGAGTATCTTCAAGGCAAGACGTACTAAATCCTCAACCTTTATAGTGAAACCCTGCGATTCAATGATTTTTTGTAATGCTTTATCAGCGGCTTGTTTAGCAAAACCTAGCATTACCAATGCGGATAACGCTTCTTCTTTAGTTGTATTGTGCGAATTTGAGAAAATTTCAGATACTTGTTCTCCTTTGCTGATTTTATCTTTCAAATCCAGAATAATTCTTTGAGCCGTTTTAGCTCCAATCCCTTTTACAGCCTGCAATGCCCCAACATTATTCATAATAATAGCATTATAAACCTCGTCGGTATTCATGGAAGACAAAATTACCCTTGCGGTATTCGCTCCAACTCCACTAACAAGTATTAATTGGCGAAATATGGCACGTTCGCCCTGATCCGCAAACCCGAATAGCGTATGAGAGTCTTCCTTTACTACCAAATGGGTGAAAAGTTTCACCTCCTCTTGATCCTTTATTTTGGAAAAAGTTTGTAAGGAAATTTGGAGAATATAAGCCACACCATTGCATTCTATTACTGCGTCAGCAGGCGTTTTTTCAACTAACTTTCCTTTAAAATATTCATACATAATCGAAATCCTATACGGGTTATAAATAGTGGGTAAAAGTATAAAAACATGGCTTTGGTTTGGAGAGAAATTTTATACTAATGATTTGACAGGGTTTTTTAATTAGGGAGTCGATTTTTGGGCTTTCTAACTTGATATTGATTCTTTTTTAACCATCATATTTTTCCCAAACACAAAATACTTACTTTTGCCAAAATTATTATTTCTATGCAAAAGCACAAAAGACTTTTAGTATTACTATTTTTCGCAGGATTGTTTGTCGGTATAACTTCATGCTCTTCAAGGCGTGGTGGAGGTAAACCATGCGATTGTCCTTCGTGGAGTCAAATTGAAACTCCAAACCATGAAAAGGGCTGAGTTTTTAAAAACAATAACACCCTTTGTTCCTGTAGGTACGCCCGAAACAATTATTGATTGGGTTGAAAAACACCGAATGCAGTTGAGTATAAAAAATGACAGGAAGACTAAATTAGGCGATTTTCGAGGTGCATTACGCGCTGGTGAGGTGCATAAAATTTCAATCAATGGCGGCTTAAATCCATTTGAATTTTTAATTACTCTTATTCATGAATTTGCGCATTTAGTTGTTTTTGAACAATATGGAAGAAAAGCGCAAGCTCATGGTCCAGAATGGAAACGCGCTTATCAACAATTAATAATTCCTTATTTTGAGCTTAATGCTTTTCCTGAACCTTTGCGAAGCGTTTTTTTAAAACATATGCGAAATCCGAAAGCATCTAGTCATGGTGATTTAAAAATGGTGAGAGTGCTAGCACTCTACGATACTGCTGATAATACTAAAATTACTTATCTAGAAAGCTTGGACGAAGGTGCACATTTTGAGCTTAATGGCAAAGTATTTATAAAAGGTGAAAAGCGACGAACCCGATTTATGTGTAAGGAGGTTATTACCCATAAACTATTTACGGTTAGTGCTTTGGCGGAAGTTTCTGAAATATAAGATTCATTAACTGTTTTTATATTTGACGTTCTTTTTGCAAGTAGTAATATTAGTACTTTTGTAGCGTTATTTTTCATCTTAATACGGCTAGATTTCCATTATATGAGAATTATTAAATTAGTAGGAGTTACCTTTTTTTTGATTGTTTTACTGTCAAGCGCTTGGTCGTGTAAGGATAAAATTCCACACGATTCCATTCCAGAAATTGCCGTAAATCTTTATATTGATGTCAACTCTACTATGTATATTGAGTTGAACACGATCGGAGGATGGGTATATTTAACGGGTGGATATCGAGGAATCCTTATTTATCGAATTTCTGTGGATGAATTTGTGGCTTACGATCGCGGCTGTCCTTATGATCCTTTTGAGGCCGCTTCTAGAATTACTATGGATCCTTCTGGTATTACTTGCACCGATAGTCTTTGTGGAAGTCAATTTGGAATCCTTGATGGTAGCGTTATTCAAGGACCATCTACGATTCCTTTGAAAAGGTATTATACCTATTTTGATGGTAGTATTTTGACGGTTAATAATTAGTTAAGGTCTTGTAATTTTTTCAAATCTAACAAAAAAATCGACTACTGATGAGCCTTTAAGTCTCAACTGTTAATGGTCTTTTATAAATAAAAAATCTCGTACATTTGACCCTTTAATTTTTTACCAATACTTTTACATGAAAATATTAGTCACAGGAGGATTAGGATATATTGGAGCTCATACAGTTGTTGAATTACAAGCAGCAGGATTCGAGGTTATTATCGTTGATAATTTATCCAATACTCACCTTGATGTTTTAGATAAAATAGAAAAAATAAGCGGCATTCTACCTAGCTATTTTAATTTTGATTTAGCAGATCGTGATGTTTGTTTTGATTTTTTTAAAGAAAATCACGAAATTGATGGAATTATACACTTTGCTGCTTATAAAGCCGTGGGTGAATCGGTTCAAAAACCACTGAAATATTACCACAACAATATTGGCTCGCTCATTAACATCATGGAGAATATGGAATTGCATCAAATCAATAATTTGGTTTTTTCTAGTTCATGTACTGTTTATGGTCAGCCCGATGAACTTCCAGTAACCGAGTTAGCGCCACGCAAACCGGCCTTATCTCCTTATGGAAATACCAAGCAAATTGCCGAAGATATTATTTCCGATACTATTTATGCTTCTCGTTTAAAAAGTATTGCTCTGCGTTATTTCAATCCAGTTGGAGCTCATGAAAGTGCTTTTATTGGTGAATTGCCTCTTGGTGTTCCTAATAATTTATTGCCTTTTATCACCCAAACTGCAGCCGGAATTAGAGAACAGCTAAGCGTATATGGTAGCGATTATAATACGCCAGATGGCACTGCTATTCGAGATTATATACATGTTGTGGATTTGGCAAAAGCTCATGTTATTGCAGTGAAAAGAATGATTGAAGGAAAAAGCAAAAAAGCTTTTGAGACCTTTAATATTGGAACCGGAAATGGAAGCTCTGTTCTAGAAGTTATACAATCTTTTGAAAAAACATCTGGTAAAAAATTAAATTATCAAATCGTTGGGCGTCGCGAAGGTGATGTTGAACAAGTTTGGGCTGATACCAATTTTGCTAACGAGGAATTAGGCTGGAAGGCAACTAAAACGCTCGACGAGATGACTTTGAGTGCATGGAATTATCAAATAGAATTAGGAAAAAACAAACAGAATTAAAAATACATTTTTTATGAAAACAATTATTATAACCGGAGGTGCTGGTTTTATCGGCTCACATTTAGTTCGTTTATTTGTAAATAAATATCCTGATTATAAGATTATTAATCTTGATAAATTGACTTATGCGGGAAACTTGGCCAATTTGAAAGATATAGAAAATGCATCAAATTATGAGTTTGTAAAAGCTGATATCGTTGATGCGGATCACCTTTTCGAGATATTTGAAAAATACCAGCCAGATGCAGTTATTCATTTGGCTGCGGAGTCGCATGTTGATAGAAGCATTGCAAATCCGAATGAGTTTATTATGACTAATATTGTGGGAACTGCCAATTTATTAAATGCCGCTCGCAATACCTGGAAAGATAAAATGGAAGGCAAGCGTTTTTATCATGTGAGCACTGACGAAGTATATGGTTCTCTTGGCGAAACTGGATTTTTTCTTGAAACAACGGCCTACGATCCACGAAGCCCATATTCTGCATCCAAAGCTAGTAGTGATCACTTAGTGAGAGCTTATGGACATACTTTTGGCTTGCCATCAGTGATTTCAAACTGTTCTAATAATTATGGTTCATTTCAATTTCCTGAAAAACTATTACCATTATTTATCAATAATATAAGAACAAATAAGCCGCTTCCAGTTTATGGAAAAGGCGAAAATATTCGCGATTGGTTATGGGTTGAGGATCATGCTCGTGCTATTGACTTGATATTTCACGAAGGTAAAACAGGTGATACTTATAATATTGGCGGACATAATGAATGGACAAATATTGATTTAATCAAGTTGATGTGCAAAATTATGGATCGTAAATTAGGTCGTAAAGATGGCGAGAGTGAAGGTTTAATTACTTATGTAAAAGACCGTGCTGGTCATGATTTACGTTACGCAATAGATTCTACTAAATTGCAGAACGAACTTGGCTGGACTCCTTCATTGCAGTTTGAAGAAGGCCTCGAAAAAACTATTGATTGGTATCTTAGTAATGACGAGTGGATGAACCAAGTAACTTCTGGCGATTATCAAAAATACTATCAGCAGCAATATAGCGAGCGTTAAGGAATTTAGAAATTTTTATTTCTAAATTTTAACTACCGCGTTCCAATCTTGGTAGAATTCTGTTAAAAAGGACTCCATAAAAGCATGACGGCGATTGCCTTCTTTTTTTGCAGTTTCTGTGTTTAGGCGGTCTTTGAGTCCCAATAATTTTTCATAAAAATGATTCAAGGTAGGGGCGGTGCTTGTTTTATAAGCAGCAAATGAAGTATGACAAACCGGTTTAATCATGGGGTCATATATTGATCTGCCTTTTGAACCACCATAAGCAAATGTGCGGGCAATTCCTATTGCTCCCATCGCATCTAGCCGATCAGCATCTTGCACAACTTCTCCTTCTTTAGTGCTCATGAGTGTGGGTACGCCCATTCCTTTAAAGCTTATTTCTTCTATAATTTGAACAATTTTTTCGACTTGTTTTGGACTGATCTCGAATTGTACAAGAAATTCAGCACCTCTTCTTGGGCCAATCGTTTCGTCACCATCGTGGAACTTATGATCGGCAATATCGTGTAATAAAGCACCCATTTCAACTACAAACAAATCCATATTACCCTCTTGCTGGGCAATGGATTTAGATAGTTTCCAAACTCGTTCTATATGAAACCAATCGTGGCCAGAACCTTCTCCGCTAAATTGGTCTTTCAAGTATTGGACTGTGGTGGTAATAATTTCTGTCTCGTTCATAAGTTCAATTTTTTATCAATAAATAATGCTTCCAGAGGAATGATTTTTACTAGCTCCAGTAACAGATGCCAATATATTTATTTCATTCTCCATTCGTAAAGCGCCCAAAAAAGCAAATATTAAAGCTTCTTTAAATCCTACCATTAATGAATTGGGAATATACACCGCAGCATCAATTTTTGATTTTATTTCAGACATTAAAAAATCATTAAAAGCTCCACCACCAGTAAATAGCACAGTACCTTCAATTCCTTTTAGCGTTTCAGCAATTTGATGACTGATGTGAATCACCCAAGTATGGAGTAAATCCTCCACTTTATAGGCCTTTTGATTAAATAATGGAATAATTTCTAATTCAAAAAATTCTCTTCCCATTGATTTTGGCGCATTTAAAATATAATATTTGAGTTTGTCGAGAGCCTGTAAAAGGTTTGGGATTAGAGTTCCTTTTGCAGCCAAACGGCCTCCTTCATCATATTCTTCACCTATTTTTTGAGTTAAATAATTGAGGGCCATGTTACAAACACCAATATCCCAAGCGATGCGTTCATTGTTTTTCAATAAACTTATATTGGCAATTCCTCCCAAATTTACACAAGCGGCGTATTTGGCAAATAACAATTCATCTCCCATAGGAACCAAAGGTGCTCCTTGTCCACCCATAGCTACATCCTGTGCTCTGAAGTCAAAAACCAAAGGACAGTTAATATGCGAGGCCAAAGCTGCACCATTTCCGATTTGTAATGTGTAACCAGCAGTTGGATTATGCAGAATTGTATGCCCGTGAGAGGCCACCAAGTTGGGCCTCAAATGTTGTCTTTGGATAAAAGCAGCTGTAAGTTTACCTAGATAATGACCATATTCAAAATCAAGAGCAGTAAGCTGCTCAATATTATATTGATGGGCTTCAGAAAGCTTCTTACGCCATGTTTTATCATACTCAACGGTAATGCATTTGTTTATTTTATATTCCCATTTACCTTCTTTTTTGTCAAAAACGCAGCTCAACATATCCACTCCATCTAGTGAAGTGCCCGACATCAATCCTATGACATTATAGATACTCATTTACAATAAATTAATTAAGTTTTCGAGTGCAATTCCTCGAGATCCTTTGATAAGGATTGTTGCCTTTTCAATGGGGTTTGTTTCAATCCATAAGGCTGCCTCTGCAGTATTAATAAATAGATTGAATTCTTTTGAATTCGCAGCTTTTACAAATTCAGGACCAACCAATATCAATCTATCTTTTGGAAATTGATCAAGTAGCGTGATGATGTTTTGGTGCTCTTTTTCGCTATCGGCTCCAAGCTCAAGCATATCGCCTAATATGAGCCACTTATTGTCTGAATTAATTGTATTAAAACTATTAAGTGCAGCCTCCATACTGCTTGGATTGGCATTATAAGCATCAATTATCAGTTCATTTTTATCCGTAGTTTGCCATTGCGAACGTTTGTTTTTTGGCTCGTATTCTTCTATTGCACTTACAATTTGATTCACATCTAGGCGAAAATATTCTGCTATGCAAATTGCGGCCAACATATTATCGAAATTATAGGCTCCCACAAGTTGTGATTTAATAATTGTGCCATTCCAATCTAATGTAGCAAATGGACTTCCTAGTACTGATTTAGCGAGAGTTTCGGCACCATCATTTTGTCCATAAGTAATTCGATTTAAATCTTTCGAAAGATCCATCAACAAAGGATTATCTGCATTTACAAAGACTTTTCCTGCACACATATCCACGCGCTCATACAATTCTTTTTTGGTATTAATCACACCTTGTAAACTTCCAAAACCTTCGAGGTGAGCTTTACCAATAGAAGTAATAATGCCATAGTTGGGCTCTGCTATTTTGCAAAGCTCAGTTATTTCACCAGGATGGTTTGCACCCATTTCTATTATGGCAATATCGGTATCGTTGGGAATAGACAATATTGTTAGCGGTACACCAATATGATTATTGAAATTTCCCTCTGTAGCATAGGTTTTATAATGTTTTGAAAGAACAGCATTTAAGAGTTCTTTGGTGGTGGTTTTACCATTAGTTCCGGTTATTCCAATAAAGGGGATATCAAATTGTCTTCTGTGAAATGATGCTAAAAACTGCAATGTTTCTAAAACATCAGAAACTAATATCGTTCGCTCATCGATATAGAATTCTGCTTCATCAATAATAGTATACATAGCACCAGCTTCTAGCGCTTTTTTAGCAAATAGATTAGCGTTAAAATTATCTCCTTTTAGGCAAAAAAATATTTCACCATATTGTATTTTCCGAGTATCAATAGAAACTCCAGCAGAGGATAAAAAAAGCCGGTGGAGCTTGGCAATACTTATTTCTTTCATAGATTATTTATTTGTGTAAAAATACATTTTCCTATTGAAAATATTGAGTTTACAAAAATGAATATTTAACAATTGGATGTTAGTTGGCTAAACGGAATATTGAAAAAAAAAGCGACCTATTTAGGTCGCTTTTAGATGTTTTTTATTTATGAATAATTTATTCTAGGATAAATTGACTTTGTCCAATTTGATGACCATCCATATAAATTGCGATATAGTACTTCCCTTCCATAGCAGGTGTATCCGATTTCTTATCCCAATTTAACTCAACATTAATTGAATCGTTTTGATAATCAATTTCAGTTTTCATTGAGTATTGCAACACGGTTCCGCCTACATTAAAGCTGTATTCATCACCTTTTCCTTTACTGATAATGAGTCCATCAGGTCTGGCAATTCTTATATAGACAGTCCTTTCTCCAACCGTAGCTAATGGGTTTTCACCTATTGTAAATCGTATTTTTACACGATCAACTCTACGAGCTTTGTAAGTTTCAGCCTCACGTTGACTTTTTCCTTTTAAGGAGTATGTTGTTCCATGCACATTATATGCTTTTAATATTGAACCTGTCTCCACAATTTTACTAAGTTCTGCTTTTTCTTGAGTAAGTTTTACCGCTTGCTGACTTTTTTCGCTAATTTTTTCGTTAGCAAAAGTAAGTTCTTCCGTTAAATGACGATTTACGGTAAAGAGTGAATCCAACTGATCCACATAGCTTTGTTGAATAGATCTTAAATAATCTAACTTACGTTTAACCTGTTTGTAATCGGCAGATTTAGCAATAAGTCTTTTTATTTCTTCTGCATTAGCAAATATTATTGAATCTTTCTGACTAGCCTGAACGCTCAATTCTCCATATTCCTGTTTTACTGTAAGGTGTTCTGCCATTAAAGCATCTAGTTCTCCAGTCAATTGTATTTCTAAATTATCTTTTTCAATAATCACTCCTTTTGTCTCTTCATGTGAATAGAGGAGAAGCCATAATAGCACGGCTATTATTGCGATTAAAATACCAATTGTGACTTTGTAACCTGAAGTATTAACTTTTTTAGGTTCAGCCGTTTGTTTGTTTTCCATATAATTAAGTTATTAATAATGTTTGTTTTTACAGTTTAATATTTTGCGAAAATACGGCTAAATTATATTCTTTTATTAAAAATAATTTAGACGGGCATAACTAAAACGCAAATTGAATTGGTAAAATTGTCTATCTTGGAAAAAGATTCCTTCTCTCCATCAAATATAGTGTAATAATAAATACAATAAGAATTAAAGTATTGATAGTCAACCTAATTACTGTTGAGTCAAAAGAAACTAAAAGACTCAAGTAATACAAGCCTATGGAAAGTGCCAAATAAAACAAGATTCTTTTTAAGTCATATGGAATTGGATAATGCCGATGTCCCCATAGAAACGAAATCACCATCATACTACCATAGCAAATAAAGGTTGCCCAAGCAGATCCTGTATAACCAATTCTTGGAATCCAATAAAAGTTTAAGCCCAAGGTAATCAAAGCGCCAATAATAGAGATATAGGCTCCAAAACGTGTTTTATTGGTTAATTTGTACCAGACAGAAAGATTGTAATATATGCCTAAAAACAGATTTGCCATCAATAAAATAGGAATTACAGGGGCTCCTATGCGAAATTTTTCTCCGACAAGTTGAATAAAAAGATCCATATAAAGCATTGTGCCTAAAAAAATTAATGCAGTAATCATTACAAAATACTTCATCATGTTTGCGTACATAATCTTTGCATCTTTGTGTTTTTCTTGAGCAAAAAAGAATGGTTCAGCGGCATAGCGATACGCTTGAATGAAAATGGTCATAAGTATCGATATTTTATAAACAGCGCCATAAATACCAACTTGAGCCATTGCAATATTTTGTGGCAAAAGATATTTAAGTAACACGCGGTCAATCACCTCATTAACAACTCCTGCCATTCCAAATATAAGTAATGGAGCAGCATAAACCATCATTTTTTTATAGATGTCAAAATTGAATTCTAGCTTAATTTTTACCCAATCTGGAACAAACATTAATACCATCAGACCACTCGAAATGACGTTACTAATAAATATGTAATCTACCTTGCTATCTTGTTTATACCAAGTCGCAATCCATTGTACAATAACATTATTATCATAGGATTTGAGTAAAATTGGAATGAGTAAGACAAAAAGTAAATTTAAACCAATATTGACAAATATTCCGGTGAGTTTAATACTGACAAATCGAAGAGGTCTATTTTGCAGTCTTAAATTAGCAAATGGAATTGTTGCAATGGCATCAAAAAACAGAATAAATCCCAAATAAATGATGTATTCTGGCTTAAAAGAATATTGAATTAATGTGGCGATATCGAGTTTAAATAAGAAAACGATAGCAAGAAAAGCAATGCTACTAAATAGTATTGAACTAAATGCTGTTCCAAATACCACTTTTGGCTTTTGTGTGGATTCAGCAAATCGAAAGAATGCGGTCTCAAGTCCATAAGTTAGTAGAATCAATATCATGGCGATATATGAATACATTTCTACAACGGAACCGTAAGCCGCTTCACTCAGCACCCTTGTGTAAAGCGGCACTAAAAGATAGCCTAGGACTCTTCCTAAAATACTGCTAAGTCCGTATACTGCCGTTTGTCCAACGAGTTTTTTTAATGGGTTCAATATTTGAATTTAAGGTAAGGCAAAAATAGGAAAAAGCTAGACGCCATACTTATGAGAATTCTAGGATTATTCTTCATCTTCAAGCTCAATATGATAGCGGTCTGCATAATCCATTGCTGAAACGTAAAATTGATCTAAAACAGTGTCTAAATGATATTGAGTTTGTTGTAATAATTCATTTAATTCATTTAATTCAGCCTCTTGTACTTCTTGCTTTTTTAGCAATTCAATAATTTTAGGATATGAATTTTTAATTTCATTCGCATAGCTTGTAAAGAGTAGTTTGCTAGCTTGTTTTAGATGAAACTCACTTTTATAAACCTCATGCTTGTCAATATTTACCAATTGCTCTTCTATAAATAATTGTAAAATGATAAGCGAAGCATTTAAATTTTCAAAATTAGGCAGATCTTCCTCAATTATTAAGCTGTCACCTTCGTCTGTAGTGATGTAAACCGATAGATTTTCTTGAAATTTTTCATCAATTTCTAATAATTCTTGAACAGGAAGATAGATTTGATCAAAGTAGGCAACTGCTTGATTTTCATCACTACAGCCTTGCATATAGAATGTGGTCATAAGTATAATGAATAGTTTTACTTTCTTCATGTATCATGTTTATAAAGCATGGCTAAATTAATGTTTTATTTTGATTGGTTGTTCTTATTTTTGGCATTAGAATTGCTAATTTAGAGATTCTTAACCCAAGTATTATATACGGGCTTTTCAATTTGTATTAATAACAAAAATTATATAGACATGAGATATACTAGCAAAATAGGAATAATGTTTTTCATAGTTGCCATGGGCTTGACTTCTTGTGAGCCTGTTAGTGATTGCAAAAGTTGCGAAGTAGTAACTTATGATGTTAATGATGGTCATGAAATTTATCGCGAAAGCGCAGTAGAGTATTGCGGGCCAGATTTGGATGAAAAAGAAAATACTGCTCCAGTAATTAGTGGCGATGAACGCATTGTTTGGGAGTGTAAGTAAACAAATTCTTTCAAAAAGTAAAAGGGCAACATCTAAAGATATTGCCCAATTATTGATAAACAAACAGAGTTATAACAAACATTTCCAAAGAAAACTTAATTTCTATTGGGTATTATTATCCAACCTTAATGGACGAGTATGATACAATGACATTTGTTAATCTCTAAACGTTGCATCACTTTTTATTTTAACGGATTAATTTATTAATTTTTTTACCGAAAGTATTTCACCATATCCATTATAGATGGAAATTAAATACATTCCTTTTTGTAAATCAGAGATTTGAATATTGTGAATTGAATTCCCTTGATATAATATACCTTGCTGAATTATAGACCCTAGAGCATTATAAATAATGTATTTCCCATCTTTGAGAAGTGGTGCTGACTGCTGAATATAAAATAGACTTCCCTCTAGCGGATTTGGATAAATCCTAAATTCTATATTAGTTTTGGCTTGTTCAGAATCAATAAAACCAACTGAATTTTTACCTTTAATTAAAAAGTTGACTTGTGATAGACTGTCGAAATTTGAGGTAAAGTTTACTGCAGCAGGATAGGAGGCAAAGCCAGCTAATTCTCCAAAAACATACATTGTCCCCTGAGGCACATCATTAAACTGATAGTTCCCTTGTAAATCAGTATAAGTATAATTCACTACTTCTCCTTGATCTGTTATCAGTAATACTAATATATTAGCAATTTGTCCATTTGCTTCATTGATGACATGTCCACTAATGAAATCAGTTCCTACCTGACTTTGGATGCTTGTCATATTGATATTCTGAAGACTTAGATCTTGAAATAATGGAATGTTTTGCGCCGAATTCCAAAACAACGAACTGTTGAAATAAGTTGGGGCATATAAGGAGGCAAATTGACTGCTAACGGGTAGCACCACCTGAACTTTATAATCACCTTCTGGTAATTGATAAAAATAGTAAACACCTAAAGTGTCATTTACAGAAGAGAGTGCAACGGTGTCAAAAGGAACTAAATAATTATTTTGATACACTTTATATATATACGCTACACATTGGTCTGTGGTCAAATTGCCTACATATACTCTTCCCCAAAGATTATAATTTTGAGGATTTCCAACTTGAATTGGAATTTGAATATCGGAACTGCAGCTTGTAGTTGTGATAGTTAGCTTAACATTGTAAATTCCTGCATGCAAATAACTATGGCTTGGGTCTTGATAGCTTGAGCTATCACCATCACCAAAATACCATTTCCATTCCAATATTGGGCTGGAATGCAAGCTATTATCATGAAATACAAATGTATTGGGGGTTGTAGAATTTGTATCAGGACTATAAGTAAAATTGGCACCACAGTTTACGCCACCACTATTGATTATTAATAGTGCAGTATAGGATGAGCTACAATTATTAGCTGTAATAATATCAAGTTTAACATAATAATTACCAGTACTTGAATAATTGTGTGTTGGATGTTGCAAGTGCCCAATAGGTGAGCTGTCTCCAAAATTCCAGGACCAAGAAATTATAGTATCATTGGTGTGAATACTGTGATCAAAAAATTGAAAAGTATAGTTAGGAGCAGTTGTATCTTGCGTAAAGGTGAAAAATGAACTACATGATGGAGGAGGAATTCCTATAATTTCTATAGACTTGGAAACAAAGTCAACACAGCCTATTTGGTCTATTATTTTTAGACTTACTGTATAGATTCCTGCTGTGAAATACTGATGTTCTGGATTTTGTTTATTGCTTATTTCTCCGTTTCCAAAATTCCATTCCCAACTAACAATACTATTTGCAGAACTACTGCTGTCTGAAAATTGATAGGTAAAAGGAGAGATGTCATAGCGCACGTTATAGCCAAAGTTAGCGATACAATATTTTGGATCTTGGGCTTGTAAATTAAATCCCAAAATTAATATAAGGATGCTTAATATGCTTTTTTTAATATTCATTTGTTGTAATGTTTTCATCAAAACGTTAATTTAAGAAATATACCAATCCCAAGCGACCTTCAATTGACCATGGATTCAAATTGGAATATATTGTATTTTCATAAAGAGATGATTGATAGAATTTCCCCATCACCTCTGTGTGTAGATGTAATTTTTTATTCAAACGATAAGTCATACCAGCAGACATAACATATTCTATTTGTGATGTTCTGCGGATATACTCATCATAATTGATGGAGGTAATTTTCGAGCTCTCATCTACTTCATACATTTTCCCACTATTTTTATTTACTAAAAGGCTGTAAAAAATACCACCTTTAACGAACATTCCAAATTTCTTAAAATCCTTTTGGTAGCCCACCATTAGTGGAATTCTTATATTGAGGTAAGAGTCGTAAAGTGAAGAAGCATAATCGTGGTTTACAGAATCGTAAATATCTTGTTGGTAGGGATTTACAGGAACTAAATGAGCAGTGCCTGTTGAGTCAATAACGAAAATGGCAGAATCAAATCTAGTTTCTGTGTCGAGATATTCGTTGCTAGCATATTCCATTTGATAGGCACTCTGATCTTGCGAAAATTGTAATCCTATACCCGTTTGAAATATAAAGTTGAGGTTTTGATAGTTAAAACTCAAATCTATATTATTCGATTTTATTGTCAGATTATCTAGTTTAATGAATTCCATACCATAATGAATTCCAACACCATATGAGTTAAATACTCTTGTTTTTGGATTGAAATCGCCAATTGGTGTCAAGTGCTCTTCAGTTATTTGTGGCTTATTATCAACTAGTGTAGAAGATTGAGCTTGGCTAATAGTATCAATTGTACTATTTCCAGATGTAATATCCGGATTTGAATTCTCATTAACCTTATTTTCAATCGCAATAATGGGTGTAATTTGCTGATTAGTATTTTCAATAGGAGCACTTGGAGGAGAGGGAGTGTTTGTGTTTTGTTTCTTGTTTTCCTGAGTTTCAGCAAGGTTTGAGCCAGCAATTACATTAGCAACGACCGGTGTGGAGGTTTGTTTAGAAGTTGAATTATTAGTCACTGCAATTCCATTGTTTTGATTTGGACTGTTCTCTCCCCTTGGAATAGGCTTCTCAGAAGATTCTGTTTGTAGAGTCTTTTGAGTCAAAACCTTTTGTGAAGAATTAGTATTTTCAGGAGTATTGCTTTCAGAGAACTCTATTTTATCTTGGGTAGAAGAGTTTGCTTTCTGATTAATGGAGTTAATATCTTGTACTGTTTTAAATGGAACCACTGTTGAATTTTGAACTTCCAATTTTGAATTAGAAGCCGTATCTGATGGTAAAAATATCCAAGCTAAGCTTAGCATTAATAACACTGAAGCGGCAACCATACTGATTTTGAATGTCGCTGTTTTGTAAAATACAACTGCAACAGGTGTTGTACCTATTCCAGTGGCAATTTTATCCCACATATAAGCAGGAGGAGCATCAGTATAGTTACCCAGCCTCTCCTTTATTATTGAATCCCATTTGTTTTGATCACTCATCTCTCTTCTCCGTAAATTTTCCTAATTCTCTCTTGTAAATGGCTACGCGCTCTCGACAATTGAGATTTGGAAGTGTTTTCTGATATGTTTAGACTTTCTGCGATATCTTTATGACTGTAACCCTCAATGATATAGAGGTTAAAAATAGTACGATATCCTTGTGGCATATTTTGAATCAATTTCAATAATTCTTTGTGAGATAAACTGGACAAGGCATCTTCGTCGTTGCTTTTTCCACTCACATATTCATTGTATTCGGCTTCCCTAGCGGAGCTAAGATTTTTTTTGTAATAATTAATCGCCGTATTGACCATTGTTCTACGCATCCAGCCTTCAAAAGAACCTTTGTTTTCAAATCGATCCAGATAGGTAAATATCCGAATAAATCCTTCTTGCAATATATCTTCGGCAGACATTGAATTTTTGGCATAGCGTAAACAAACTCCCCAAAGTTTTGGTGCAAAGCGGCGATAAAGCTCGTTTTGAGCATTACCATCTCCTTTTATACAAAGGGCTCTGAGTTCTTCGTCGCTACGATTCAATTCTTGGTCTTCCTCAGTTCTTCGTTAGACAATGGATATTAATAATACGTTGCATTATAATTTCATCCTTTTTATTTATTTTTCTTCTTCAGTATCTGGGCTTTCTTCTAACTGGCAATACTTTTTAATGAGATTCATAACCTTCTTGTATCCAAGATTATACGACTCATACCAATCTTCGCATGCTCCTTGATTTGCTCCAAGTTCCATTTTACAAAGCCCGCGAAAGTAATAAACTTCAGCATAACCATTCTTTAATATGAGGGCTAAATCAAAATCTTTTATGGCTTCGTCATATAGTTTTAGCTCTACTTTGCAAACTCCTCTATAGGCATAAGCTTCAAAATTATCTGTATTTGCAGCTATAGCTGAATCGCAATAGATAATGGCTAATGGGTAGTTCTTGCTATCAAAATAAACATTGGCTTGTTCGAAATAGGCCATTGATTTTTCTTCATCTTTCTGAGCAATAGCATAATTACTTAGAAAAATTATACTGATAAGAGTGATTATAATCGTTTTCATAAATTAATAATTTTCAATAAAATTCTTATGAAGATATTTGTATTCAAAAATAGGCATTCTTATGTTAAGAAACATCGTTCTTACCCAGAAGTTTTAGCAACAAATTGTTAAGAAGTTTCTTTGATTAGTTTATTAATGCATAACCGTATTATTTCGGAATGCATATTAAGTAAGTGGCTATAAATCAAGGACAATTAATAAAATAGTTAGACTTTATGAGCATAGGTTATTTTAAAACAAGGGAATATTGAAAGAAAACCTTACAATATTTTTGGGCAAAAAAGTAATTTGTTGGATAATATAAATACAAAATTAGAATGCAATTTTTTCGTCTTCACTTTCTTCTTCTTCGATGTAATTTTTAGATGGCTCAAGCTGTCCGTATACTTTCTTTTGCAGCGATACGAGTAATACAACGCCAATTGAAATGGAGGCATCTGCAATATTAAATACGGGTTGAAAAAACTGAAAATATTCACCACCTACCCAAGGGATCCAGTTGGGATAAGTACCTTCAAATATAGGAAAGTAAAACATATCCACCACGTGGCCATGCATAAAAGCAGCGTAACCTCCCTCTGCGGGAAATATTGTGGCAATATAAAATGGCCCACTAGCGTCAAAAATTAATCCATAAAACAAGCTATCCAGAATGTTTCCTAAAGCACCGGCTAATATTAAGGAAATGCTAATTACAAAAAGCCAGTGCTTTTTATATTTAACAATTTGAACTAGATAATAGGAAATACCGACAACAGCAAGAAGTCTAAAAATGGTAAGAAACACTTTTCCAAAGCTTCCTCCACCAAATAATTTCCAGCCAAAGGCCATTCCCTCATTTTCTACAAAATGAATATAAAACCAATTTCCCAATACTGGAATGGAATCACCGATTGACATATGGGTTTTTACCCAAATTTTCACAAGTTGATCTAGAAATAGAACTAGAAAAATAATAATGATTGGCTTTTTCAAAAATTGAAATATTATCGTTTATTTCCTTGAGCGTTCTTGGCATCTATACTTAGGGTAGCATGAGGAACAGAGCGTAATCGCTCTTTGGAAATTAATTTTCCTGTCTCGCGGCATACGCCATAAGTCTTGTTATTAATGCGCACTAAGGCACTTTCTAAACTTTGAATGAATTTTTGTTGACGGGCAGCTAATTGCGCATTTTCTTCTTTTGAATTAACCATGTAACCCTCCTCTAAGACTTTAAAACTTGGAGAAGTATCGTTTGTTCCATTTTCATTTGCATTCTTAAATGCATCGACTAGTAAAGACAAATCAACTCGTGCATCATCCAATTTGGCAAGTATAATTTGACGAAATTCTTCTAATTCTTCGTCATTATATCTAGGCGCTTTTATGTATTCTTCCATTTCTTATATATTTTAATATGAATAACTTAGTATATTTTAGTCATTTGAATATTGATAATTAAATCATTGCCTAAATCCAGTTCTTCCACCTCTGAATCTGTGGTTTCAAACCATGACAATTTTTCGGTCAGAGTTTCTGAACAAATATAATTAAAATTATCTTCAATAATACTACGAATTCTTTCGTCGCTTTGTATTTTAATATTTATTTTATCAATGACGTCAAAAGCCTTTTCTTTTCTAAGATTTTGAATGCGGTTAATAAACTCTCTAGCTACACCCTCTTTATATAATTCATCAGAAATAGTGGTATCCAGAGCAACGGTTAAATTACCTAAAGTACTTACTGACCAGCCAGGAATATCTTGAGTTAGAATTTCAACATCATCAAGGGTGATTGTAAAGGCTTCATCACCAATCGTTAAAATGTAATTTCCAGATTGCTCAATGTTACGAATATCTTCTGCCATGAGTTGATTTATTGCAGCGGCTATTTGCTTCATTCTTTTACCATACTTTGGGCCCAATGTTTTAAAATTAGGTTTGATCATTTTAACAAGAATATCAGAATCGTCAGTAATGAATTCCAACTCTTTGACATTAACTTCAGAAAGAATGAGATCCTTAATCTTTTCAATTTGAGCTTCCATTTGTTTGGATCTCACAGGAATCATGATTTTTTGCAAAGGCTGACGAACACGTATTTTTGTTTGCTTACGTAAACTCAATACCATACTTGAAAAATTTTGTGCCATTTGCATTCGTTCTTCAAGTTCTTTATCTATTTCGCTGAGATTTGCACTGTGCCAATCTGTGAGGTGAATAGAGGTGCTATTACTCTTTTTACTTACTGCATTCAAATCCTGAAATAATCGATCCATAAAGAAAGGAGCAATAGGGGAACTTATTTGTGCTAAGGTAGTTAAACAGCGATATAAAGTTTGGTAAGCTGATATTTTATCAGTGCTATAATCACCCTTCCAAAATCTGCGTCGTGACAAACGAACATACCAATTGCTTAAGTGTGCATCAACAAAATACTGAATTGCACGGCCGGCCTTGGTTGGCTCATAGCTGTTATACGCTTCCTCAACGTTAAGTAATAGTGTGTTTAATTCTGATAAAATCCATTGATCAATTTCTGGCCTTTCGTTATAGGCAATATCCTCCTCTGAATAGCTAAACCCATCAATATTTGCATAAAGAACAAAGAAAGAGTATATATTATAAAGTGTACCAAAGAACTTTCGCTGCACTTCCGCTATGCCATCAGTATCGAATTTAAGATTGTCCCATGGTTGTGCATTGGTGATCATATACCAGCGTGTAGCATCTGCTCCATATTGATCTATGGTATCAAATGGGTTTGCTGCATTACCTAAACGTTTAGACATTTTATTGCCCTGCTTATCCAACACTAAACCATTAGAAACTACATTTTTAAATGCAACCGAATCGAAAACCATTGTAGCAATTGCATGTAGTGTAAAAAACCAACCACGAGTTTGATCCACTCCCTCGGCAATAAATTCTGCTGGAAATTTTTCATCAAAAGTTTCTTTATTCTCAAATGGATAATGAAACTGCGCGTAAGGCATTGATCCTGAGTCGAACCATACATCAATTAAATCGGGCTCCCTGAACATAGCCTGACCACTTTCTGAGGCCAAGATAATATTGTCGGCGTAGGGTTTATGAAAATCAAATGTTTCATAATTTTCCTTGGACATATCGCCAGGAATAAAATTGGCTAAAGGATTTTCACTCATCAATCCAAGCTCCATTGATTTTTCAATGGCGGCTTTTAATTCTTCAGCAGAGCCAATACATACCTCTTCTTTGCGGTCTTCGCTTCGCCATATTGGTAAAGGAATACCCCAAAAACGAGAGCGACTCAAGTTCCAATCTACAAGGTTTTCCAGCCAGTTTCCAAAGCGACCTTCTCCAGTAGATTTTGGCTTCCAATTGATGGTATTATTGAGTTCCATCATCCTTGTTTTATAATTGGTAGTTTTTACAAACCAAGAATCAAGTGGATAGTATAAAATAGGCTTATCTGTTCTCCAACAATGAGGATAATTATGGGTGTGTTTTTCAACCTTAAATGCCTTATTCTCTTTTTTAAGCATCACCGAAAGATCAATATCCAAAGTGGCATCTTGGTCGGTAAGTGTTGAATTATAAGCATTTTTCACATATCGTCCTGCATATTCCTTGTAAACATCAATATTTACATAATTGGCAATAAAATCTGTATCTAAGTTTTCGATGAGGAAAAATCGACCTTGTAAATCAACCATTGGGCAGCGTAATCCCTCCTTATCAATAAGTATTAAGGGTACAATTCCAGCCATTTTGGCAACTCGATCATCGTCAGCACCAAAAGTAGGTGCAATGTGTACAATTCCTGTTCCGTCCTCTGTTGTTACAAAATCACCCGAGATAACTTTAAATGCATTTCCCATCGGTTTAATAAAGGGAATAAGCTGCTCAAAATCAATTCCTAATAATTCACTTCCTATATATTCACCTAATATCTGAAAAGGAATATTTTTGTCACCAACTTGGTAATCTTCTAGTTTTAATTCAGCATTTTTATCAGAAAAATAAGCAGAAAAACGAGATTTTGCTAAAATAAGTGTAACGGCATCGCCAGTATATGGGTTGAAAGTTTTAACTTTTAGATATTCAATTTTTGGACCAACAGCAAGGGCCGTATTTGAAGGTAATGTCCAGGGAGTAGTGGTCCAAGCAAGCATGAATAAATCCGTATCAACACCGTCAAAAAGAAAGGCTGATGTAGAATTATTAATAATTTTGAATTGAGCAACGGCAGTTGTATCCTTGACATCTTGGTAACAACCAGGTTGGTTCAATTCGTGAGTACTCAATCCTGTACCAGCAGCTGGTGAATAGGGTTGAATTGTATAACCTTTATAAAGCAAGTCCTTGTTATAGAGTTGCTTCAATAACCACCACACAGACTCAATATACTTATTGTCAAAAGTAATATAAGGGTCAGTAAGATCAACCCAATAACCCATTTCTTTTGTCAAATCGTCCCATTGGTCTTTGTATTTCATCACCTCTTTGCGGCAAGCAAGGTTATAATTTTCAATAGATATTTTTTTACCAATATCTTCTTTTGTTATTCCTAAACTTTTTTCAACACCCATTTCTACAGGCAAACCGTGAGTATCCCAGCCGGCTTTACGCTCAACTCGATAGCCTTGTAAGGTTTTGAATCTACAAAATAAATCTTTTATAGTTCTAGCCATAACATGGTGAATACCAGGAACTCCATTTGCAGAAGGTGGCCCTTCGTAAAATACAAATGTTGATTTATCAGCCCTGTTTTGAATTGATTGTTCAAAAATATGATCAGCTTCCCACTCTTGTTTTACTTCCTTGTCAAGGGCGGGTAAATTTAGTTTTGAGTAGGTACGATATGGTTTATTCATCATGGATATTAATTTATCGTGTAGTAAATTATAAAAATTCAATATTTAAGTTCTGTATAATAAAATCGAAAATCATCGAATTTTAGAACCCAAATAAATTCCCAATAGGGACTATTTAAAAATTAATTTAAGCCCGCGAAAATACGAAAAAATAAGAAATGCAATTTGAATATTTTTGTGCTTGAAATATGGTTTGTAATGGTTTATGAAGTGTTTGTATTAGCAGGTGTTGAATGAATTTTGCGATGGGATAAATAGATCAAATACATGTTATCTGAAACAGTTTTTTTATAAGAAGTTAACATTTTGTTTGTGCGGTCGATTATAAAAGGAGTACTTTTGAATTGAAATCAATTAGAGAAAATAATTTGGAAAGTAAGTATATAGAATTTTTAAAAAGAATGGATGACGGCGACAAATATGACGCCAGTATTCATCTGATGGTGGAGGCTTGGAATGGTAAAAGTGCCATGAAGAGTCCAATTAGTATTTTTGATAGCCATCAATATACTCTACGCATTTTGAGCATATTGAAGAATGAGTTGAATACCTATAGTACAACACTTTTGGCCTCTTCTCTTGGCTTTTATACTTATTTCTTTAATCAGAAAGTAAAACTTTCAGAATCAGAAATTATCCAAATTGCCAGCGATTTTATAGCCATCAAGCAACTTCCCATTCATTCAATTAGCAAGCAGCCAGATGCTTATAGGGGATTATTACTCAATGTGGGTGGTGATATGCGCTCGGTGTTGATTAGTCTTTCGGAATGTGTTTTAAGTCTCCGGTTTTTTCAACATCTTGATGCTAATCAGCAGCAAAGTATTTTGGATTTGGCACAATATGTTTATATTCCAATTGCTCACCGATTGGGTTTTTATAAGATAAAGTCAGGAATGGAAGATTTGGTTTTGTCTTATCGTGAACCCGAAATTTATCAAACAATTAAACAAAAGCTCAAACAAACTGATAGCGAGCGCCTGCAGATTATTGAGAAATTTGTTGAGCCAATAGATGCTCAATTAAAAGAGCATGGAATGAAATACCAAATTAAGGGTAGAACCAAAAGTATTCATTCCATTTATACCAAAATGCAAAACCAAGGGGTTCCATTCGAGAAAGTATTTGATTTATGGGCAATTCGTATTGTGATAGATAGCGATATTTCATTAGAAAAGGCAGATTGTTGGCACGCCTTTTCTGTGGTTACCAATTTGTATACCCCTAGTTTGTCTCGCATGCGAGACTGGATTACCATTCCCCGTGAAAATGGTTATGAGTCGCTGCACATAACTGTAGAAACGGAAGAGAAAAGAATGGTGGAAGTGCAGATTCGTACTGAGCGGATGAATGATGAAGTAGAAAATGGGATGGCAGCGCATTGGAGATATAAAGGTGGAAAAAGTAATTTTAGCATTGATTATTGGCTTGAAAATATCAAAAAAGCTATTGCTCAAGAACACGAATTAATGGGTGAGGATTCGTTGAGGTCTTCAAAATTTTCAACAGAATTGTTTGCCTTTACTCCTCAAGGGGATTTAAAAAAGCTGAACATCGGGGCCTCTATTCTCGATTTTGCTTTTGCAGTACATACGGAGGTGGGAGTGAAGTGTGTGGGTGGAATTGTAAACGGCAAAAATGTGGGAATTAAGCATCTATTACGCAATGGTGATCAAGTGCAAATTCTTACTTCCAAAACCCAAAAGCCTAGTTTAGATTGGCTCAATTTTGTGTCTTCCAATAGAGCTAAGTTACGCATTAGAAAGGCAATGGATGAACAAGGTCAGCGCGAAGCTGAGCAAGGGAAAGAGACGCTTTTGCGTAAATTAAAAAATTGGAAAATAGACTTTAACCAAGCGGTATTAGATAAAATTGCATTGCATTTAGGTGCTAAAAATATAGGTGATATTTATAAAGCAATTTATCATCAAAAGATTGATTTACCAAGTATTAAAAAACTCTTAACAGAGGAAAAATCGGTTCATCCTGAGGAAATTAAAATTCATGAATTTGAGGATGTAAATCTACAGGAGAACTCTGCTAAACAGGAAGAGGAGTCGTCAGATGTTTTGGTTATTGATCAGCTTAATAATATCAATTATTCCCTCTCCAAATGTTGTAATCCCGTTCCTGGAGATAAAATATTTGGATTTGTGACCGTTTCTAAAGGAATAAGCATTCACAGAATTAATTGTTCAAATGCAACTGATTTGCGAGAAAGATATCCATATCGGATAATTAATTCTGTATGGAAACAAAAAGAAAACAAATTTAATTTTAGAGCTGAGATTTTTGTCAAAGGGAATGATAATACAGGAATTGTTAATGAAATCAGCAAAGTGATTAATGCGCAGTTTGGAATTCCGATTCTTAGTATTAATTTACATAGTAATGGAGCCGAATTTCAAGGAAAAATTGTCATTAAAATATTCGATATCAATCAATTAGGAGTTGTGCTTCATCAGCTTTCATCTATTGAAGGAGTGACCGAGGCCAACCGTTTTGGGTGAAAAAGGTTTTCTGCGAAATTGTATGAGTATCTAGCCTTCTGATATCTATCCGAAGACAATTTAATTTTAAATTATTGTGGTTCGTTTAATTCGTTTTGATTATTGCAGTTCTTATAAACCTTGTAAATAATTTACAATCACATCTTTTTTTCTTCTCGAAACTGGTATTTTGGTTGCATCGGCCAAGATAATATAGCCTCCATCAGATTTAACATAACGTTTTATATAGGCCATATTCACCAAATGTGAACGGTGAGGACGAATAAAATTATGGTCTTTTAGAAGCTCCTCGTTTTCCTTTAATGTTTTAGAAATCATTATTCTACGGCCATCGTTGAGGTAGAAATTTGTATAATAATCATCTGCCTGACAGCGAATAATATTTTTTACACGAATGATATGCATCCCTTCAGAAGTGGAAAGTACAATCTTTTGATCTTCATTTTTTTGATTGATGTTTTTGAGCAGATTATCTATTTCGTCGGTTTTAGGTTTTTCGCGGTTTGTTGCTTTGGTCACTGCAGCCTTAAGTTCTTCAGAATCAATAGGTTTTAGCAAGTAGTCTAAAGCGCTGAATTTTATTGCTTTTAGGGCATATTGATCATAAGCGGTAGTAAAAATAAGGTGAAAATCTCTTGTTTTAAGTTTTCCTAATAGGTCAAATCCATTGCCATCAGGCATTCTAATATCCAAAAAAACAACTTCAGGTTTCACAATGGATAGCAATTCGTATGCGGTTTGCACATCCTTTGCTTCTCCAATAATCTGAATATTGGGACAAAACATAATCAACATTTGTCTTAATGTTTGTCTCGACTTTTCTTCGTCATCAATAATTACTGCGCTAACGTATTGCATAATAGTATGTATTTAAAACATTGATTATTAATCATTTAAATTTTCAAAATTAATTATAAAATGAATCTTTGTACCCATAGGGTTTCCATTTATATCCATTAAATCACTAACTTCTATTGTTTTGTTTTCATGAATTGATTTATTAAATAGTTCTAATCTTTTTTGAGTAATGTGCATACCTTTTGGCTGATGCGAATGTTCATTATTCTTTTGATGAAAACTTCTTCCTACTCCATTATCTTCAATAGCGCAATGGATTTGGTCGCCTATAATTTGAAAATCTATTTTTATTTGGCCTTTTTTATCTTTAAGCGGAGCTACTCCATGAATAATTGCATTTTCGACAAATGGTTGTATAAGCATACTGGGAATTCCAATAAACTCAAGATCAAGATTTTTGGCTATAATAATCTCAAAGTCAAAACAATGATTAAAGCGGAGTTGTTCTAGAGTGAGATAATGCTTGAGCATTTCTATTTCGTTTTGCAGAGGAATAATGCTCTCGCTACTATTGATAAGAATACTCCTCATTAATTTCGAGAATTTTGATAGATACGAAATAGACTCTTCTGCCTTATTATTTAAAATATAGCTTTGAATAGAGTTGAGCGTGTTGAAAATGAAATGTGGATTCATTTGTAGTCTAAGCGACTGACGTTCAAGATTATGAATTTGTTGCAAGGCTTCATTTTTGAATTTTAATCTTTGAAAACGTATGCGGATAATCCAAATGGTCATCAACATGGCAAATCCCATTACGCTGAGTCTAAACCACCAACTTAGATACCAATATTCCTTTACTATGATGGTTAATTGATAAGTTTCGTCATTCCAAGCACCATCAGCATTGGCCGACTGCACAACAAAATAATAGGTTCCTGCCGGAATATTGGAATAGGATGCAGTAGCAATGCCAGCGGGCTGAATAGTCCAATTTGAATTATAATTGATCAAGCGATATCTGAAAATTTCTTTTTGAGTTTGCTTGAAATTAAGTTTCGAAAAATCGATATCAAAAAAATTATCATTGGGAGCTAACTCTAAAGTATCGTCAAAATCAAAGTCAAAATACGAACCAGACTGCATCGTTTTTATTTCCGTAATAGCCAATGGGGCATCCAACATACTTTGATGAATTACCTCCGGATTAAAGACATTGAAACCTCGCATACCACCAAAGTAGATATTATTATTCACATCGATTAAGTCGGCTCCAAAATTAAATTCGGCAGATTGAAGCCCATCGGCAACTGTATAAGAGTTAATTACGTTTGTTTCTTTGTTAAACCTACAAATACCATTATTACTGCTCATCCAAATAAAACCTAAGCCATCATCTATCAGGCTGTATATTACATTATTTGGTAAGCCATCTTCTGTAGTAAACCATTGAACTTTTCCAGTAGCGAGATCCATCTTATTCAGACCTCCACCAATAGTAGCAATCCACAAATTACCATTCTTGTCGTCATAAACTTTAAATATTTTGTTGGTGCTCAAACTATTGCTGTCATTTTCTTGATGTAAGTAGCGTTTAAATAGCTGACTACTTTCATTAAACAAATTCAATCCTCGATAAGTAGAAACCCACATTCTACCTAATTGGTCAACAGTGCTACTATAAACCGTATTGGAACTAAGGGAGTTGCTATCATTTGGATTATGCTGAAAAAATTTGGCTTTCATATTTTTGTCAACACGCGAAATTCCTCCAAAACTTGAAATCCAAATATTTCCCTGAAGATCCTCGTTAATGTTCCATACCGTATTATTAGCGATGATGGCATTGGAATCGGTGGAAGAAAATTGCATCATTTTGCCATCAGGATGGATCAAATTAACTCCATTATCTAATGTGCCAATCCAATATCGACCTTTTGAATCTTTGAAAATAGATCGCACTTTATCTGACGAAAGGCCACTTTGTTTATCTAAATAATCAACTTGATGAGTTTCAAAATTATAAATATTGATTCCGGATTCAGTTCCAACCCACAATTTATTTTCCTCATACAAAAAACTCCAAATTCGATTATCGTTTAATCCTTTTGAGCTATTTTGATTTTTGCGAAAATTCTTGAAAAGCACAGGCTCTGAACTTATTCGTACCAAGCCATTCCAAGCAGTTCCCATCCAAATATTTCGATATGAATCAATAAGTAGACTTGTAACATCCTCCTCTTGAGGGTTAAAATAATTTTGGTTTTGATTATCTGTTACAGGAATTATAAATGGGCTAAATTCTTTAGTCTGAAAGTCAAAGCTAAACATGCCTTGGGCGGCCACACCAACTAATAAACTACTGTCAGAATAAACTATGCTGCTTAGGACTACGTTAGAACCCATTTCCGTTTTATATTCTGGAAATAGATAATGAGAACTCATACTATAATCTGTTATGTTCAGAATATTAAGACCATTTTCAGTGCCGATAAATAGTAAACTATCCTTATAATTATTGAGTGAAGTAAGATGAAGGTCGCTTAAAGTAGACAAGTTCCAATGGCGAACTGTTTTATCTTCCAAATTAACCAGAAATAAACCGGACGCTGTGCCAACCCAAATTTTAGAGGGCTCAAATTGTAGAATTTGACGTATTTCAATGTGGTCGAGTACACTTTGAATGCCAGTAGCTTCGGAAAGTAGTTTTAGACTATCACGAGCTGCATTAATAATTCCTAAACCTTTTTGGGAGCCTAGCCAAATCTGATTTTGAGCATCAATATGTATGGCGTGAATGGTATCGGTTGATAGGGATGTGTTTTTTTTGAAATCAAGTTGAACTCTTCTCAAATTTTGATAGCTAAAGCAATTTACACCGCCATCAGTTCCTACCCAAATATGATGACTTTGATCTTGATTAATGGCGTTGATGGTACTATTGCTCAAGCTTAGGCTGGAGTTTCCCACCGCCATTCTGATAATTTTAAAACGAATGCCATCATAACGATTAAGCCCATCCCAGGTTCCTAACCAAAGTAAGCCCTTATGATCTTGAAAAATACAACGAATACTATTTTGAGAAATACCTGGATGTAGTTGCTGGATTTCAGTTGTAATTCGCTGAATGCCATAGTTTTTATTGGCATCTTGTGCTGTGCCGTACAGTGATAAAGAAATCACCATAAGCATTAGCCCTACCTTATAATACAACCTCATTAAACTATTCATCGGAGTAAATTCATTTCAAGCTACGAAGTTACAAAAATCTTTCTAGGTTTTTATACATAAGTTTTGAAATCAATAATATTTAGAGTGATGTTAATTTATTCTAAATATTTACTATTCTGGGGCAAGCACTCTACGCTTACTTTTGGGTGTAAACCAGCGTTTCAAGAAAAACTCTTTTTTGTGGTTATTATACCGATCGGCTTGTTTGTAGCGCTTTTTCATTTCGCGTCTAGTTTTTGGCGATTGTATGGATGCCTGATGTCGAATAGATTCTTCATATTTTGCATTCGCTTCATTATCCCGTTCTCTTTGCTTTTTTGCAATTTCTTTGGCGTCGCGTTTCCGCTTGTGATTGATTTGCCATTTTCTACAACTCACCGTTGTGAATGCAAAGCTTAGAATAATTAGAATGGAAATAATGCGATTACTATTCATATAGGTTTTTGTATTGTGTGCAAATTGATAACGGATAAATTATAAATTAATTATCTTCTTCACCTTTTATGAATACAATTTCTGCTTTTGAAAAAATATCCTTCAACGACTTCTTCACTTGTTTATCAAGCGAATCTTTGGGAAGCTCAACATATTTAATGTCGTTCAGGTTTGACATATTACGAGGTAGAAATTCGAGGGGATTATTGCCTAATAACAAATATTCTAAACTTTGTAAATCTCCAAATTGCTCTGGTAATTCAGTCAACTCATTAAAACTCAAATCAACTAGTTCTAATTGTTCAAGTAGCCCTATTTCACCAGGAATACGGCTTAGTCTATTATGACTAAGGTATAATTCGAAGAGCTTTTTTTGGTCTCCAATACTTTTTGGAAGCTCGCGCAATTGACAAAAGGAAAGATCAATAGTATTAAGTTGTTTGCAGTTTTTGGTTACTTCAAAAACCTGTTTTATACTTAATTTGTCATTATAACTTAAATCTAATGAATGTAAGTTTTCGAAACGACTAAACTCCTCCGTAATCGTTGAAAATCGATTATTATGAAGGATAAGCTCTTCAATTGATTTATTTTGTGATAAAAAGCGCATTGATGTGTCCCAATCCATCGATGGGTTTGCGCTTAAATCCAAAGTTCTTAACCCATATAAATTGGCTACTTCCCAAGGGATTGTATCTAAATTGAGGTAACTTAAATCTAAGTAATCCAAGCTTTTAATTGCCGCCAAAGAAGTAAATATTTTATTGATATCAAGGTATTTACATCCAGATAAACTTACCAATCCTAAATCTATATTCTTAATGTTTTCAGGAATAGTTTTTATAGGGTTAAAACCAACATAAATAGATTCTAAACTTTGAAAATTTCGGGGGTCAGAAGTGTCGAAATACAGAGTTTCAATGTTATTACTATCAATACGCAATACCTGCAACTTCTTTAGTTTTGTCAATTCAGCGGGAATTTCGGTAAGTTGATTGTCCGTCAATATTACTATTTGAACATTTCTAAAGCGGGAAACCTCTTTAGGCAACTTGGTTAATCCTTGGCTCGATAAATCTAAAATATATACTTCAGCCGTGTTTTTTAATGCGTCATCCAAATCGGTATAAACGAAGGCATCTTCAAGCTCTTCCTCAGTGAGAAAATCGTTGGATTGGGAAAATGAAAATAGAGTAGCGGTACATATAAACGCGCTTATTAGTAGGATTCGTAACATATTGAATGGGTTAAATGTTTGTACAAATATGAATGCGTAAAAATAACATTTATTTCAGTTTTCGGGGCATAATTAAAAAAATATATGAATATAAGATAAAATACTTATTTTTGAACCCTCAAAACTAATCAATCACCTGGATGGACAAGCTTCGTATTTTATTTAATGATATTGTGTTAGGCTTATTGGTACTCGTATGGGTAGCATGGAATATTTATTTGATATTTGGTATTGGGGGAATCAGAGATATACAAATTGTATCCGAAGGGCGATTCATTCCTGATTTATCTCTATCCTATAATATGGATAGACTTATGTTACTAATGCAAGATTTTGGAGCACAAGGGAAGCTTTTTTATTTAAAGTATCAATTTAGAGATTTTCTTTATCCTTTTATTTACGGATCACTTCTTATGGGGATTTTGGTGCGCCTTATTCATCCAAAAACATTTAATATTTGGATTTTCATTCCATGGTTCGCGGTTGCTTTTGATTTTATCGAAAACTATTACTTACGAGTTTGCTTTTACGACTTCCCTAATCTAGAAGCATCAAAAGTAAGTATGGCTTCATGGGCTACTTCTCTAAAGTGGGGATTTATAGCCTTCAGTTTTATATTAATTTTTATTGCTTTCATTCGCCGTCGAAAGAAGTATGATGCAGATCGTGCAGTAAATAAATAAGCACCTAATTTCATTGCACATTTTGTATTTTGCTTTTTTTAATGTTTTTATTTTAAAGAAGCGCCTGCCTATGGAATCCCTTTTGTTATCTTTGCGCAAAATTTTATAACATATAATGGCGAATCAAAATTTGAGAGAAGGAATATTTAAAAGGCTTTTTAGTAACTTGCGAATTAAGTATAAGCTTGTTATTCTAAATGAAGTTACTTTTGAAGAAGCTATATCTTTACGGCTTTCTCGCCTCAATGTATTGATTGTGATTATTTTGGTAAGCTTATTGTCTGTCATTTTTACAATTTTTATTGTTTGGATAACTCCATTGAAAGAGTATATCCCAGGTTATGCTAGTGTCGAACAAGTGAAACAAGTTTATCTTAATGAACTGAAAGCCGATAGTTTGAAAACGGATATTCGACAAAGAAATTTATATCTTAAAAACTTTCAAAATAGAATTCTTCTTGGGCAAGATCTAGAAGGAATTGATAGCATAGATTTTCAAACGAAAAAGGATATTGATTATACCAATATTCCAGATAAAAAATCAGAACAGGATTCTTTACTTCGCACCGAATGGGAAGGAAAAGAAAACTATGATATTATTTATTATCCTGACCAACAAAGAAATAGCGGAATCAGTAGGTTCGTTTTTTTCACTCCTATTCACGGTACACTGATTAATGGTTTTGATAGCAAAAAGAGTCATTATGGGGTTGATATTCTCAGTAAAAAAGATTCTCCAATTAAGTCAGCACTAGATGGTACAGTTATCCTTTCAACTTGGACATTTGAGGGGGGCTATGTTATTGCCATTCAGCACGAAGACGATTTAATAAGCGTATATAAACATAATTCAACCTTACTCAAAATGCAAGGAGAACGAGTGAAAGCAGGTGATCCTATTGCTATTATTGGCAATACTGGCGAGCAATCTTCCGGTCCTCATTTGCACTTTGAAGTGTGGTACCATCGAAATCCAGTTAACCCTGCCGATTTTATAAATTTTGATTATTAACCCTTTTTATGCAAGATAGCCAAATCAAATCAGAAAACAAGCATATTGCCATTTTAGGTTCAACTGGCTCCATTGGAACGCAAACACTTCAAGTAATCAAAGAACATCCTCAAGATTTTGTTGTGGAGGTCCTTACTGCCGGAAATAATGTTGCCCTTTTGATTGAGCAAGCAATCGAATTTAAGCCCAATGTGGTGGTAATTGAAAATGAAATGCATTTTGAAACCTTACAAATTGCGTTACAAAATTATGATATACAAGTGTATGCAGGTAAGGATTCTATTAGTCAGGTAGTAGAAATGGGCACTGTGGACTTGGTTTTAGTCGCTATAGTTGGCATTGCGGCCTTGAATCCAACACTCAAAGCTATTGAAGCTAAAAAACAAATTGCGATTGCCAATAAAGAAACATTCGTTGTGGCTGGTGAACTAGTTACACAAAAAGCTCGAGAATTAGGTGTTAATCTCTATCCTGTTGATTCAGAACATTCTGCAATATTTCAATGTCTTGCTGGTGAATTTCATAATCCTATTGAAAAAATAATTCTAACCGCATCAGGTGGTCCTTTTAGAGGAAAGACCAAAGAATTTTTAGAAAAAGTCGAACCCTCACAAGCTTTGAAGCATCCAAACTGGGAAATGGGAGCAAAAATTACGATTGACTCTGCTTCCATGATGAATAAGGGGCTGGAAGTAATTGAGGCTCGTTGGCTTTTTAACGTTCAACCTCACCAAATTGAGGTAATTGTACACCCCCAGTCTATCGTTCATTCAATGGTTCAATTTGCCGATGGTAGCATAAAAGCTCAAATGGGTTTACCAGATATGAAGCTTCCAATTCAATATGCGATGGCTTACCCTAATCGCTTACCAAATACTTTTCCTAGGTTCAATTTTGCGGATTATCCCAGCCTAACATTTGAGCCGGCTGATGTGCAAAATTTTCGTAATCTTGCACTCGCTTATCAAGCCCTTGAAAAAGGTGGAAATATGCCCTGCATCCTCAATGCTGCTAACGAAGTAGCCGTGGATGCTTTTTTAAACAACAAAATTGGGTTTCTAGACATTCCTAAATTAATTGAACAGAGCATGCAACAAATAGCATTTGTGGCACATCCTGACTATAATCAATTGGTTAAGACCGATCAAGACACTCGAGATTATTTAAATAAATTGATATAATTTTTTGATATGGAAGGATTAGTAATGGCCGCACAATTGATTTTGGCCCTTTCAATAATAGTTACTCTTCATGAATTTGGACATTTTATTGCCGCGAGAGCATTCGGCATTCGCGTCGAGAAATTTTACCTTTTCTTTGATGCGTGGGGAGTTAAACTTTTTAAGTTTAAAAAAGGCGATACAGAATATGGTATCGGCTGGTTGCCACTTGGTGGATATGTGAAAATTTCTGGAATGATTGATGAATCCATGGACAAAGAAGCCATGAAATTACCAGCAAAAGATTACGAATTTAGAGCAAAGCCAGCTTGGCAACGCCTCATTGTGATGTTGGGTGGTGTAATCGTAAATTTCATTTTAGGAATCTTGCTTTTGGCATTTGTAACTGTGCATTACGAGCAACAATATTTACCTGTTGATGCGGTAGAAAGTGGAATTTACGCCTATGACTTAGCTCAGGAAGTGGGTTTTGAAACTGGTGACCAAATTATTGCTGTAAATGGAAGTAAAATCGATCGATTTGACGATGTATTATCTCAAAGCAATTTAATGGGAGCAAAGGTTACCGTTATGCGCAATGGTGAAGAAGTGATTGTGACGATTCCTGATGATTTTTATAAAAATTATGCTAAATCTACGAAACCTCTTTTTATACGAGCCGACAATTTTGAGTTTGAAATAGATAGTATCTCCAAGGGAAGTGCTGCTGAAAAAGCTGGTCTTATTAGTGGTGATTATATCATTTATGTAAATGAGAATCAAATTGAAAGCTTTGGTGATTTTAAAAATATCGTTTCAAATCATAAGGGAGAAAACGTATCTCTAACTGTTTTGCGTCAGACCGATACTTTAAATTTAAATGTGGATATCGACAGCCTAGGAATTATAGGTGTTTATGCAAATACGCCTAATTATGAATATAAAGATTATACAGTATCCGACGGTTTAAAATATGGCTGGAATGATGGCATATCAATTCTAAAAGCCAATGTAAAAGGTTTTGGTAAAATACTTAGTGGAAAGGAGAAAGCTACTGAATCCTTGCAAGGACCTATTGGCATTGCTACTATTTACGGAGGCACTTGGCAATGGCATCGATTCTGGTTTTTGACGGCCATGATTTCATTAATTTTAGCATTTATGAACCTTCTACCGATTCCAGCATTGGATGGTGGCCACGTGGTTTTCCTTACTTTTGAAGCAGTTACACGTCGTAAAATACCAGATAATGTGATGGAAAAAGCCCAAATGGCGGGTATGTTTATCCTATTAGCTTTGATGGTGTTTGTCATCGGAAATGATTTTTGGAAATATATTTTGAATTAAATATTAGTTAATCATTAAGTCTTTGAAAACATAAAGACTTTATTTTTACCCAATATCAAATACATTGAATGGATAACAAAGAAACTATACAATATAAATCTTTAGATAAGGTAGATAATCCGCAAGATTTGAAGAAGTTACCTCAAGATGAGCTTCCTCAAATTTGTTGTGATTTACGTCAGTTTATCATTGATAATTTGGCTCAAAATCCTGGTCATTTTGGAGCGAGTTTGGGTGTAGTTGAATTATCGGTTGCCTTGCATTATGTTTTCAATACTCCATATGATAAACTAGTTTGGGATGTAGGTCATCAGGCTTATGGTCACAAAATACTAACTGGTAGAAAATCACAATTTAATACCAATCGGCAATTTGGTGGACTTAGCGGATTTCCAAAAATTTCGGAAAGTGAATTTGATGCTTTTGGAGTAGGTCATTCGTCCACATCTATTTCAGCGGCACTCGGAATGGCTGTTGCTGCAAATCTAAAAGGCGAAAAAGACAGACAACATATTGCTATTATTGGCGATGGATCGCTCACTGCTGGTGAGGCTTTTGAAGGCCTTAATAATGCTGGTGTGGCAAAATCCAATTTATTGGTAATTCTCAATGACAATGGAATTTCTATTGATAAAGGCGTAGGTACGCTAAAAGAATTTCTTCTTGATGTAACTACTTCAAAGACCTATAACCGACTCAAGGATAAGACTTGGGATGCACTAGGTGTATTGGGAAAATCAGGGCCAGCACCACGGAAGATTATTCAAAAGATGGGTCAAGCCATTAAAAATACCTTTTTGAAAAGGTCGGATTTAATGGAATCGCTCAATATGAGATATTTTGGACCAATCGACGGCCATGATGTTGAAAGATTGGTTAAGGTTTTGGCTTTGCTTAAAGAAATACCAGGACCTAAATTACTACATGTAGTAACTAAAAAAGGCAAAGGATTTCATCTTGCTGAACTCAACCAAACTACCTATCACGCACCGGGTAAATTTGATAAAAACACTGGTGAACTTCAAAAAGAAGACACCTCTCATCTGCCTCCAAAATATCAAGATGTATTTGGACATACGATTTTGGAATTAGCGAAGAAAAATGAAAAAATAATTGGTATTACTCAAGCTATGATTAGTGGAAGCTCACTTCATTTTATGCAAAATGCTATCCCTCGTCGGGTTTTTGATGTTGGAATTGCCGAGCAGCATGCAGTAACATTCAGCGCTGGATTGGCAAGCCAAGGGATGCAACCTTTTTGTAATATATATAGTTCATTTTTACAACGAGCTTACGATCAGGTAATTCATGATGTTGCCTTACAAAATCTCAATGTAACTTTTTGTATTGATAGAGGCGGCTTAGTGGGTGAAGATGGACCAACACATCACGGAAGTTTTGATTTGTCATTCTTGCGCTTGGTTCCAAACATGACCATTGCTGCGCCAATGAATGAAATGGAATTGAGAAATATGATGTTTACCGCTCAGTTGAAAAATTGCGGTCCATTATCTATACGATATCCACGTGGCAGAGGTATAAATATGGATTGGGAAAATGAATTTCAAGAAATTGAACTTGGAACAGCAAGAAGATTGCGATCAGGAAAAGATATTGCCATTATCAGTATTGGGCATATGGGAAATTTTGCCCTCGAAGCTGCCAAAATATTGGAAGGAGAAATAGAAGTGGGAGTGATAGATATGCGATTCCTTAAGCCATACGATGATCAAATGTTGCATCAAGTTTTTAAGGAATATAAACAGATTATTACTATTGAAGACGGTACTATAATTGGAGGATTGGGTAGCTTAGTTGCTGAATTCAAAAGCCAATATCAATATAAAAATCCACTACATATTATGGGTATTCCAGATCAATTTATTGAACATGGAAAGCCTGATGAATTATATGCGCTATGTGGTTATGACATAGCAAGTATTGTTTCCAAAATAAAAAGTTTAGCAGAATAATCCTTGAATGGATTTTTTATCTAATTTTACACCATAGTTTATGAATAATCATTATTACTTAATATAATTGTCAATGTTTATACTAGTGATAGGCGCTATTTTAGCATTATTAATTTCTTTTTATTTATTAAACGAGGTTACAGAAAAGTACTTTATTCCCTCCCTTGACCATATTGGCCACCGATTAAAGATGTCAGATGATGCTGCTGGAGCAACATTAATGGCAGCTGGATCAAGCGCCCCAGAACTTTTTATTGCCATTATTGCACTAATCTATGGTGGAGATAATTTTGAAATAGGTGTAGGAACAATCGTTGGCTCAGCAATTTTTAATTTATTGGTCATTATTGGGGCCGTGGCTTTTGTTAAAAGCGCTATTGTATCGTGGCAGCTTATGCTTCGGGATATGATTTTTTATACTATTTCAATTGGAATGCTATATTGGGCTTTTGTTTCAGGCACAATTACAATTTGGCATGTATCGGTATTTATTTTGGTTTATATAATCTATGTAGTATTGGTGCTCAATTGGAATAAAATATATGATTCTGGGCGAATGCAAATTATTGAAGAAGAGGAAGAAGAGGATTCAAAATTGAAAAAAATAATGAGCCCACTTGATTTTATAATTAGTAAGCTTTTCAGAAACGAATCTCGCTATGTTTTCAATTTTTCCATAAGTGTGTTTTTAATCGCTATGCTGAGCTGGCTACTCGTTGAAAGTGCTGTAATTATTAGTGAGTCTGTTGGGATTCCTAAGTACATAATTGCACTTACCGTATTAGCTTTTGGTACCTCAGTACCCGATATGATGTCGTCCAGCATTGTTGCAAAACAGGGCAGGGGAGGAATGGCAATTAGCAATGCTTTAGGTTCCAATATTTTTGATATTTTGATTGGTTTAGGACTTCCTTGGCTTATTTTATTTATTAGTACTGGCAAAACATTTGATGTAAGTGCAAGTAATATCACCTCGCATATTACTATCCTTTTGGCTTCAGTATTAGGTATGTTTATAATCTTGTTAATTACCAAATGGAAGGTAAATCGTTGGGTAGGGGCTATATTTTTAGGTAGCTATTTGGCTTACTTAATAGGGGTAATTTTACAATCAAGTTAATGGCAAAAATTCAATGGAAACCCGGAACCATGGTATATCCTCTACCAGCAATACTTGTAAGTTGTGGTTCAAAAGAGGAAGACTTTAATTTAATTACTATTTCCTGGACAGGAACAATAAACACCAATCCTCCAATGCTTTATGTCTCAATAAGACCTGAGCGACATTCATATAAAATCATTAAGGAGTCAGGAGAGTTTGTAATCAACCTTACGACTAAAAGCATGGCTTTTGCAACAGATTGGTGTGGAGTAAAGTCGGGAAAAGATTATAATAAATTCAAGGAAATGAAACTCACAGCTATTCCCGCAACACATATAAATTGCCCAATGGTTGCGGAATCTCCTATCAATATTGAATGTAGAGTTACTCAAATTATCCCCCTAGGAAGTCATGATATGTTTATGGCTGAAGTTATTAATGTGCATGCAAGCAGTGAATTTTTAGATCCAATAACAGGAGCTTTCGATATGCAAAAGGCTGAATTAATTGCTTATTCCCATGGCAATTATTATGAGCGTGGCCAACAAATAGGGCGATTTGGACATTCTGTTCAGAAAAAATAATTTTCTCAGACTTTATCTTGTGGATAATTTCCATTGAATACTTTCATCAGAAATTATGTAAATTTGCAGCCTGAAATAATAATTTCAGCAATTAAGATTAATCATTAAAGCCATATACTTAAATGTATGAAATCAATTAACGACCTTAGTTTTGCCAACAAAAAAGTGATCATTAGAGTTGACTTTAATGTTCCTTTAAACGCAGAATTTGAAATAACTGACGACACGCGTATTTTAGGAGCTATACCCACTATAAAAAAACTCTTAAGTGACGGATCATCAATTATATTGATGTCGCATTTAGGAAGGCCAAAAGGAGAGGTAAATTCAGCATATTCATTGGCACCAGTGGCTAAAGATTTAAGCAATAAATTAGGGCTAGAGGTTGTATTTATCGCTGAAGTACTAACCGAAAAAGTAATTAGTACTGCTGCTAATCTTAAAGATGGTCAAGTAATGTTGCTCGAAAATTTACGTTTTTCGATGGGCGAAACAAAAGGTGATGAAGCATTTGCCAAACAACTGGCTAGCTTAGCTGATGTTTATGTAAATGATGCATTTGGAACGGCACATCGACGCCATGCTTCAACTGCGGTTATCGCTGAGTATTTCCCTCATGATAAATATTTTGGACTTTTAATGGAACATGAAATCGTTAATCTTGAGCGAGCATTGAAAACAAAGGAAGTGCCATATACAGCTGTAATTGGAGGAGCGAAAGTATCTTCAAAAATTGATATTATTCGTAATTTAATTCCAAAGGTTGACAATATGATTATTGGAGGAGGGATGAGTTTTACATTCATCAAAGCGATGGGTGGCGAAATTGGAAATTCGCTTTACGAAGAAGATAAATTAGATTTAGCAAAAGAAATTCTTCATGAAATGATATTGGCAGGAGTGAATATATATTTACCTTTTGATGTTGTGATTGCTGATGCTTTTTCAAACGATGCAAACAAACAAATAGTGTCTGCAGATCAAATTCCAGCAGGATGGATGGGTTTAGATATTGGACCAGAAAGCACCAAGAAATTTGCCCAAACTATTATCAATAGCAGAATGATATTGTGGAACGGACCGATGGGAGTTTTTGAAATGGATAACTTTGCAAAAGGAACCAAATCCATTGCTATTGCCGTGGCTGCGGCTAGTGCAGGTGGCGCATTTAGTGCAATTGGTGGTGGCGATTCTGTGGCGGCTATCAACAAATATGAGCTTGGAGATATGTTGAGTTATGTGTCTACTGGTGGTGGCGCCATGTTGGAATATCTCGAAGGCAAAGTACTACCAGGTATTGAAGCTATATTGGAAGATTAAAACCAGTGATATGAATATCACCTAAAAATATAATATTATGAGTGAAAATTCTAAATCAAATTCTTTACTGTCGTTGGTGGCGGGAGTGGTAGTTGGTGCTGCTGTGGGAATTGCCGTGGGTATGTTAATCGCGCCAGAAAAAGGAGCTGAAACACGCAATAAAGTAAAAAGAAAGTTGGAAGATTTGGAAGACGATGTCCTTCAGAAAGTGAATGATATTATAGATCATTTAGACAAATCGAAAGATGATTTTTTCTCTGATTCAAATGGAGTAAACGAAGAAGATGCTAAATCTTCAGAGGCTTAAACTTACATTTAATTTATAACCAATTGTTTATGAGCTACAGCAACGAAAACCCGATAAATAAGCTACCTGATAATATCAAAAGTTACCTCAATAATAAGGTGGATGTTATCAGTTTATTTGTCATAAAAAAACTCGGCCAAATTATTCCAATGCTTGTTTTGGGATTTATCATGGTGTTTACTTTGCTGTTTTTCACCTTCTTTATTTCCTATTCTTTTATTCAATGGTATGCCGATTATGTGGGCAAAGCTTCCACGGCCTCTTTAATTGTTAGTGGATTTTATTTATTGATTACATGGATGTTATTTGTATTCAGAAACGCTCTAATATTTAAACCCATACAGCGTGGAATAATCAAAGGAATTAATTTCAAAGAAATACATAAAACTTCTGGTATAAGAAAAATAAAATCATCGGAAGATGTTGATTATGAACTAATTAGATTGGTATTAGAAAGTGATATTAACGATGAACAATTAAGCGATAATTTAGATGACATTAAAGAATATTACACCTATGATGCTATCAAAACTCGGTTTTTCACTAATATTTTACAAAATCCTCGCCCAGCAATTGCAACTATTTTACAAGCCATTATGAGCTTTCAGTCTTTTAGAAATCGCCGCAAAGAAAAGCGATCTGAAGAGGCAAGTGAAGATTAATATTGATTGAATTTGTCCCATGAAAGCTTTTGCATTGATCATTTTGCTAGTCTTTATTTCCGAATTTGCAAGGAGTCAAAGCGAGGCTCGTCAGTATTTCTATACCCAAGTACAAGGTTATTACGGCAAACCCATTGTTTATTCAGATAGCTTAACATCAAAGTCATTATCACAACCGTTTATGGCTGCTAGCTATCGCTTTGGAGTGCAAACTAATGGCGAGCGACATCAAGATCAATACTTTGGTTTCCCCAAATATGGATTGGGTTTATTTCACGTAAATCTTAATAATAAAGATACATTGGGAAATCCCTGGGCTTTGTATATGTTTTATAATGCACCCATATTTCGTCAAGGAAAATTTCAATTAAATTGGGATGGTGGTGTAGGACTAGCTTGGAATTTTGCAAAGTTTGATTCCATTACCAACCCACAAAATGACTTAGTAGGATCTTCTTTTACTGCGTATTTTTCGTTTGCACTAAATGCAGAATATAGAATAAGTCCTCGGATTTCAGTAAATGCTGGTGTGAATTTTATTCACTTTTCGAATGGAACTTTGCAAACTCCAAACAAAGGAATGAACTTATATGCTGCTAATCTTGGCTTAAGCTATTATTTTCAAATGAAGCCACAGAGCTCATTTAAACCAGCCGAATTAAAGAAAGTCCCAAGTACTAAGATTGTAAAATCCAACGAACTGGATCTCACAATGGCCATTGGGGGTAAAGCTACAAGAAGCGAATATGGTATGGGCCCAAAATATTTTACTGCCAGCTCAACGCTCGATTTTTATCACCGCTATCACTGGGTAGGCAAGTATGGAGCTGGATTGGATTGGTTTTATGACACTTCATTGAAAGAAGATTATACGGAAATGGTTTCTTCTAGTAAATACATGTTTGTCGGTGCACATTTAGGTCATGAATTGATGATTTCTAAATTTACCTTCGTTACCCATTTGGGAACTTATTTCTATAAAGGAACTCAAGCAAAAGGAGCTTTCTTTTTCAGACTAGGTATAAAATATTATATCATCCCAGAATTATATACCAGCATTTCACTTAAAACTGTCAATGGATTCAAAGCCGATTATATTGAGTGGGGAATGGGTTATCGGTTTAAATTTAAAAGCAGAAAAAACGGTATTTTTTTATAATTTCCCCAAAACTGTTAAAGTTGGGTTTCCATTATTAAAAGTATTGGTTTTTATACAGAATTAAACTTTCTATCCACCAAAAGTTGATGGCTTTTATTTCTAGCAATAAGAAAATTACATAATTTTGTCACATGTTAATACAGCTAAAAGCATTTTTAAATAAACCATTTCCAATAGCAGTAATTTTTGGACATAGAATGTTATCTGCTTTGTATCCTGTTTTTTTTGTTTTCATTTTTCTACGTGTTTTTAGGCCATTCGTCAATTGTGATAAATAGCCAAGTCATTTCATCACATTGCTCGACCGTTGAACACATTGCTAAATTGAGATTAACAAAAGATAATACTTTTGCTTTCAATTAATATCAAATCATTTTATTCTTTTATACTATGCTAGCAAAATTCAAAATCATCTTTATTATTATATTGCTTCCTCTCTTTACCTCTGCTCAATTTACGCAATCATTAAGAGGCACAGTCGTGGACGAAGCTACACATACACCATTAGTTGGAGCTAGTATTATTATTCTTGATTCTGACCCAATAAAAGGTGCAATAAGTGATGCTCAAGGTAATTTTTCATTGGCAGAAATTCCCATAGGCCGCATTAGTATCAAAATTAGTTTTATGGGTTATGAGGATCGATATTTCAAAAATTTGGATTTATATGCAGGCAAAGAACTTGTCATTGAGGTAAGCATGATGGAGAAAGTGTTTTCTGCAGAGGTAGTAGAAATTGTGGCTCAGGTAAATAAAGAACGACCAAAAAATGAAATAGCAACCGTTAGCGCTCGTACCTTTAGTGTAGAAGAAACACAACGTTTTGCTGGTTCACTTGGCGATCCATCTCGAATGGCACAAAATTATGCTGGAGTGATGAGCGCTGGAGATTCAAGAAATGATATTATTATTCGGGGTAACTCACCTATGGGTTTACTTTGGCGAATGGAAGGAATTGATATTCCGAATCCCAATCATTTTGGAGCCTCAGGAACTACTGGTGGTCCTGTAAGTATGCTCAATAACAATTTATTAAGTAATTCAGATTTTTTTACTGGAGCATTTCCTGCCGAATATGGGAATGCACTTTCAGGCGTGTTTGACTTGCAGATGCGAAAAGGCAATAATCAAAAATATGAATTTGTGGGTCAAATTGGTTTTAATGGATTTGAATTAGGCGCAGAAGGTCCTTTTTCAAAAAAACATAAGGGTTCCTTTCTTGTAGATTATCGGTATTCAACATTGGCAGTTTTTGAGGCTTTAGGCTTGAATGGAATGACCGGAAGTTCTGTACCACAATACCAAGATCTTACATTTAAGATAAACCTACCAACACAAAAAGCAGGTCAATTTGTACTTTATGGCATTGGAGGCACAAGCTTTATTCAGATATGGGATAGTAAAAAAGGGTCAGATGAACCTTCTTATGGCTTATCGGGCACCGATACAGATTTTGGTTCTGATATGGGAGTTTTGGGACTTTATAATGTTTATTATTTCAATAAGAAAACACGACTTAAAACCAATTTTTCAGTTTCTGGCACTCGCGCCACTACAGCCTTGGATTCTTTAAAAGGGGTTGATCAAGTAAAAAGTCAATTTTACAGATCCAATAATTCTGAAGTGAAGTATAGTTTTTCATCTCATTTAACCTATAAAATTAGTGCTAAAAACCTCGTTACCACAGGTGTAATTTTGGACAGGTATCAAGTAAGTTATATTGACAGCGTATACCTTTGGGAAACTCAAGACTATTTTAAAGCGAATAATACTGAAGGAAACCTAGGTTTATACCAGGCCTATGCCCAGTGGAAACATAAATTTTCTGACCATTTTAATTTCAATGCAGGATTGCACTATCAATTTTTCGATTTAAACAAAAGTCAAGCTCTGGAACCTAGAGCAGGATTAGAATGGCAACTGAATGCTAAACAGCGCATTAGTTTAGGTTATGGTTTGCTATCACAAACACAAGCTAAGGTACTTTATTTTGTTGAAACAGAACTTCCTAACGGAGAAAGTAATCAAACCAATAATGATTTAGACTTTACCAAAAGCAACCAAATTGTTCTGGCTTATAATAATTTACTTGGCAAAAATCTACGCTTTAAAGCAGAAGCATATTATCAGTCCATCACCAATGCACCAGTAAGTAGTAATTATCAAGATTACTCAGCCCTAAATGAGGGAGCAGATTTTTATATCTCATTAGTCGATAGCCTAGTAAATAAAGGTAGTGGTAGTAATTACGGTCTAGAATTAACAATTGAAAGATTTCTCTCCAATCGGTTTTACTTATTAGGAACAGCATCTTTGTTTCGCTCAATATATAAAGGTTATAATGATGTGGAACATTCAACGGCGTTCGACAATCGCTATGTGTTTAATGCACTTGCAGGTTATGAATTGCCATTGAAGAATAACTGGCGACTCAATTTTGATTTAAGAGGTGTTTATGCTGGAGGCAAACCATATACTCCAATTGATGAGCAACAAACCATAATGCAAAATAGTCCGGAATATATATACAGTAAATCTTATTCAGAGCAATATCCAGATTATTTTAGAGTGGATTTAAAAATATCTTTTAGGATGAATATGGGCAAAACAGACCATGAATATGCCTTAGAAATCCTCAATGTTACCAACCACCAAAATGTTTTCCAACAAGTTTGGGATCCCATCAACCAAGTGATGAAGACTGATTATCAGCAAGGTCTCTTCCCGATGTTTATGTATCGAATTTATTTTTAAGCTGAAAGTAAATAGAAATCAATTTTTTTATTTAATTTATATACTGAATTTCAGACACTTAAAAAGGAAACAATTATAAAAACCACATTTTTTCTCTCAAGAATGTCATTTATATACATGTTTTACGTATTTTTCGCCTTCTAAAATCACAAATGTTCGGAAAGGGAATCCTTTTTAGCAAACGTATAGTCTAAAATCTAAATAATGCACTCAGCTTTCATGTTCATACATAGCTTTAAATATAAGCCATTATTAAGGAGTTCAATAATAACTCCTAGTCTCTTCTTGTGCCATTTTTACTTCAATAAATCTTTCAAAAACTCTTTTTCCCCTACCGTATTATGCTATCGATTGGCAGACCTAAATTCTATTATTAGACGTTTTTTTCAGAAACGATTCAAATATATATATTAAAAATATTTTTTACTAATTTAATTCTTACTTATGAAAACAAAAATTACTTTTTTAAAATTTAGTTTATTACTAAGTTTCATTTTCTTAATGAGTTCTTTTTCACAAGCCTGTGATTATCAACTTAAAATGATAGACAGTTATGGGGATGGATGGAATGGTGGAAAAGTTACTGTTTTAGTTAACGGTGTCGCAGTATTAGTTGACCAGACTGTTTCTACCGGTTCAGGGCCTATATTTGTTACTTTTTCAGTAGCTAATGCAGATTTAATCACCACAGTATATACTGGAGGAAGTTATGCATACGAGAACGAATACTATATTATTGATAATGATGGTATTACTGTTGCATCTCAAGGAGCAGGAGGGAACACTCCATCGAGTATTTCTTCTGCTATATCAGCCGTATGTCCACTACCATGTGAATATCAATTAAAAATGATAGACTCCTATGGTGATGGATGGAATGGCGGAATGGTTTCCGTTTTAGTCAATGGAGCAACAGTTTTAAGTAATCAAACTGTATCAACAGGATCAGGACCAATTTATGCTTCTTTCTTTGCTTTTACTGGAGATTCAATTACTACTTCTTATATCGCTGGAAGTTGGTCAGCAGAAAATGAATATTATATTATTGATCCTTCAGCAGCAACTATTGCCTCTCAAGGGGCAGGAGGAACTACTCCAGGAAGCATTACTACTGCAATTATTGCTAATTGCCCATCATGTCTTCCTTCTAGTAATTTTATAATTAGTAGTCTAAGCGCGACTGGTGCTCAACTAAATTGGACAAGTGGAGGATCTTCACTATATAATATTGAGTTTGGACCATCTGGATTCACTCCAGGAACTGGAACTATTTATAATGTTTCGACAGATACCTTTAAAGTTGTTTCTGGATTGGCAGCAAATACTAGCTATGATTGGTATGTGCAAGATAGTTGTGGTGTTGGCAATGTAAGTGCTTGGATTGGGCCTAATAGTTTTATTACCAATTGTAATGCGATTTCCTCATTTCCAATAACAGAAAATTTTGACGGTACTTGGGCAGGATCTCCTGCGGCGCCAGATTGTTGGACTGTTATTAATAATAATAACGACTCATACCTATGGTCTAGAGCGAATGATTATATTTCACCAACTCATTCGGGTACTTATGCCGCTCATGGTATGGGTAATACAGATGATTACCTCATTACTCCCCAACTTGATTTTACAGGAGTAAATACGATAATAAAATGGTGGGATAAGGTAGAAAGCTCCTCCTATCCAAATACTTACCATGTTTTAGTATCAACAACAAACAAAGATGCTTCTTCTTTTACAATTGATTTAGGTACTTATACTTGTACAAACACGGCTTGGACTGAACACTCAATTGTTTTAAGTGCTTATACAAACCAAACAATTTATATTGCTTTTCATCAGACAGCATCTGGCTCACCGTGGTACGGATTTGGCATTGATGATGTAAGTATTGAGGTAGTGCCAGTTAACGAAATTGAAATTTCTGAAATCACAGGAAATTATACTGGTTTTGGAGCGGGTAATTATATTGTAAAAGCAATTGTAAAAAACAACGGAGTAGTTGCTCAAACTTCCATTCCCATGAACTATACTCTTGATGGAGTTGGTACTGTAAGTGAGACAATGGCTAGTTTGGCTCCATTTACTACAGATACTTTTACTTTTGCAACTGCAGTAAATTCTGGAACATCTGGAACTCATAATATAGCAGTTTATTCTGCCTTAAGTGGAGATGAAGACTTAACAAATGATACTGCTTTTGCAGAAGTTAGGAACCTTGATTTTGCTTATACAGATGGTTTTGAAACTTATGCAAGTAATACTATCCCTAACTATTGGAATGTAATTAATACAACAGTTAGCACTTCTCCTTATGCAAAAGCATATAGTTCTGCAACGGGTACAAATACTGGTTCACAGCATTTTAGAATGTATAATTCATCATATACAGCAGGTGAATTAATTGCAGTACTACCTCGAATGAATGTTGATATGAGTACAATAAGATTTGAACTATGGGTTAAAGGTGGTGGAAGCGACTTAATAATAGGTGTTCTTGATGACCCAAATGATACTGCTACTTTTGTTGAAGTGGATACAATTTTCTCGTATACAACAATGTCCGAATATGCAATTATGTTTGATAGTTATACAGGAAGTGGTAAATATATTGGCTTAAAACATGGAATGAATTCAACTGCTGACTATATCTATATTGATGATATTAATATATATGCTCCTCTTGCTAACGATATTCAAGTAGTTCAATTTTTAGGAAGCTATGGAGGATTAGGAGTTACTTCTACAGATACAGTTACTGTTATTGTTAAAAATAGTGGATCGACAGCTCAGACTTCTATTCCTATGAAATACTCTCTTGATAATGCAACTGTAGTTACTGAAACAATGACTTCTTTGGCTGCTTTTACTACAGATACTTTTACATTTGCTACTACTTATGACGCAACTGCTGGAGGACAACATACATTAGTGGCTTATTCTGATTTAAGCAATGATGGAGACAATAGTAATGATACTGCAATGACTTCATTTATTACTAATGAGGTAATGACAGTTCCTAGTTCTTATGATTTTCTTACTGCCACAGATTTGTATTTTTTGTTTAACCAAAATACATATTCCAGTGCTGGAATCTCTGTTGATGCAAATTCCAATCAAGGTAATGGAATTAAATTAGAAGGTGGAAGTTCATCTAGTGGATGGAGTTCGTATTCAACTGTTACACAAGCTTTTGCAAACACAACTCACGTAGCTACTGCAGATGCTAAGATTGATGCAGGTGGTGTATCATACTTATTTATGGACTTTGACTTTAAAAGCTATTGTAAATATTATCCAAGCAATTATACATGGTTTAGAGTAATGCTTAATGATACCGTATATGCAAAAACCTTAGATGGGGATTCTGTATGGTTATCAAATAGTACAAATGGTGACCCTTGGCAAACAATTAAATTAAATCTAAGTCAATATGCTGGAACTATTTTTAGTATTTCTTTCCAAGGTGCTTTGAAATATAATGAAGCAAACTATTCACCTGGAAATATAATTTATATTGATAATATTAATTTATATGTACCACCAGCAAATGAAATTGAAATAGTTCAATTTTTAGGAAACTATGGTGGATTAGGAGTTACTTCTACAGATACAGTTAGTGTTCTTATTAAAAATAATGGAATTTCACCTCAAGTATCAATTCCTATAAAATATACTTTAGATAATGGTACTGTTATTTCTGAATCAATGACTTCTTTGGCTGCTTTTACTACAGATACCTTTACATTTGCCACTACTTATGACGCAACTGCTGGAGGACAACATAGTTTGATAGTATATTCTGATTTAAGCAATGATGAAAATAGAGTGAATGATACTATTGTAAAAGATTTTATCACCTATGGCACTCATACAATCCCATTTACTGAAGATTTTGAAGCAGGTTTTACTTATTTTGATAATGACGCAATAAATACAACAGGGTTCCAAGATAATACCACTTTATATCATTCTGGAAACCATTCTGTTAGAAACGCATATACCACTAGTATTGACGATAAGTTAATTGAAGCAGGTACAATGGATCTTACTGCATCAACTACTCCAGTCCTTGATTTCTGGCATATTGCTAAAACGGAAGGTAATTATGATAAATGCTTTATCGAAATTTCAACCGATAATGGACAAACATGGGTTGCCTTAGATGATAGCTTGTATCTAGGAATGTCACCTAATTATGCAGTTAAAGGATATTTCCATGAAAACTCATACTCTGAATGGGGAACTGGATATGATATTCCAGATAACTCATGGTGGAAAATGGAAAGATTCAATCTAACTCCGTTTAAAGATGATAGTGTGCGAGTTAGGTATAGAATTACATCCGATGGAAGTGTTCAGCGTGATGGTTGGGATCTTGATGATATTACTATTCAAGAAGAGCCTGCTGCTGTTGCCGCTTTAGGTAATGATACTTCAATTTGTTTTGGAAGTGATATTACGTTAATGGCAAATACAAATCCAGTTGGTTATACTTATCTTTGGACAGTTGATGGTGATACAGTTTTTGCCAACACTACAAACACATTAACTACTGATTCTGCTGGAACTTATGCTGTAGAGGTAACAGGTTTAAATACTGTTACTTATGATAATGTTGTGGTTTCAATCAACGCTTTACCAACTGTTGCAGTAACTGGTAATGATACTATTTGTTATGGTGATAGCACTATGTTAGCTGCTAATTTTACAGGAGCTTCTCCTTGGAGCTTTGATATAAATGTAGGTGGTTCAGTATTCTCTGATAATTCTGCAAATACACTTTATCAAAAATATCAGACTCCAAACGATACGACTAGTTATACAATAGTTTCTATTACTGATGGTAATGGTTGTGTGCAAACTACTCATTCTGATACGATTACTATTATTGTAAATACATTGCCAATAGTTGCACAATCTTCTCTTGCAGATGTTTGTGATCTTACCTCTGTATTTACGTTAACAAGTGGTAGTCCAGCAAATGGAACATACTCTGGATTAGGTGTTAATACATCCACATCTACATTCAATTCAACTACTGCAGGTGCTGGTAATCATGATATTACATATGTTTATACTGACGCTAATGGTTGTACAGATTCTGCTTCTACTATTCAGGTAGTAAATGCTTTACCTTCTATTAATGCAACTGCCGGTGCTAATCCAGTTCCCTATAATACTTCTACTACTTTGAACGCAGTAGTTTCTAATGCTGTGGGCAATTTAGCTTACTCATGGACTCCTACAGCTTCTGTTTCTGGAAGTGCCTTATTGCAAACTGTTAATACTATAGATATTATCACCGCTAAATCTTATGTGGTAAATGTTTATGACTCAGCAACCACTTGTCAAAATACGGATACTGTTGATTTAGTTTATAGCGGAGGCCCAATTTCTGTTAATCCTATTGCTGTGCCTAGCTCAGTTTGTTACGGTGATACTACTCAACTTAAAGCACAAGCTTCAGGTGGAAATGGAACAATTGATTATACTTGGACTTCTAATCCTGCCGGTTATGGTGCTATTGTTGCAAATCCATTTGCAAGTCTTACTCAAGACACATGGTTTATTGTTTATGCTACAGATGGTGCTAATTCAGCTATGGATTCTGTTTTAGTAACTGTATTAGCAAGTCCTACAGTGACTTATAATACCGATACAACATTCGTTTGTATTGGCTCTGAAACTTATGCAATAGCTAATCTTACTGGTTCTGCACCTTATAGCTATACTTATAACGGTATTATTGTTTCTGGTATAGCAAACGCCATCGACTCAATTATGGTAAATACAACAACTGATGTTATGTATAGATTAACTTCTATCACTGATAATAATGGTTGTACTTCCACAGGAAATTTGGATAGCATGCTAATTCATGTAAATGCATTACCAACTATTGCAGTTTCTGATAATGACACCATGTGTTATGGTGATAGTGTAATGTTAACAATGAATTTCACTGGAGCTTCACCTTGGTCTTACGATGTGTTTGATGGTACTTCTACTATGTCACAGAATGCTACTAATGCAATAACAGATGTTTATGCAGGACCTATGGTATCTACAAATTATAAGTTAACTTCAGTTACAGATAATAATGGTTGTGTTACTACCGGAAACCTAGACAGTGTTTATATTCTTGTTAACTCATTGCCAACAGTTGTGGCTTCTGATAACGATTCAATCTGTTATGGTGATAGTGCACAAATTAGTCTAACATTCACTGGAGCTGCACCTTATAGCTTTAGTGTAAATGATGGTTCTTCTGTATTTAGTGATAATTCAGCTATTAATGCATTTACTGCCTATGCTGGACCAATTGCAACAACTAATTATGTGTTAGTAGATATTACTGATGCAAATGGCTGTAATACCTCTGGTCTAATAGACTCAATAGAAATATTTGTTCATGCACTTCCCGCTAAACCAAGCTTTACTGGTTTAAATGCTGATTATTGTGTTGATGCAGCTGATGCTTCTTTAACTCCAAATCCAATTGGTGGAACCTTTACAGGAACGGGCGTAACTGGTAATTTCTTTAGCCCAGCAACTGCTGGAGCTGGTTCTTACGATGTAGTTTATACAGTTACTGATGTCAACAATTGTTCTAATGGAGACACAATGTCAACAATAGTAAATGCTTTACCAGTTGTTCAACTAAGTGGATTAGCAGCTGCATATTGTATTGATGATATGGCAACTACATTGGTTGGTTCCTCATCTGTTGCCCCTCCAATGCCTACAACATATTGTTCAGTAGCTTCAAATAATTACACTTACGAACATTTCACCAATGTAAGTTTAAACGGGGCAACACAAACAAGTATTGGATCCTACTATACTGATTATTCAGCAAGTACTTTTACAAGTTTGTACACAGACTCTACTTATACTATTTCTGGAACCTATCTTAATGATGGTGGCGAATATATTTTCGCTTTTATTGATTGGAATAGATCAGGAACTTTTGATGCAGGAGAAAGTGTTTCTATTGTAACTGGTAGTTCAGGCTCTGAAACTAGCTTTACAGCTAATTTTACTGTTCCTTCAACAGCTTCAATAGGGATGACTAAAATGCGTATGATAATAAATTGGAATTCTACTCCAAATGGTTGTACAAATCCATCCTATGGTGAGATTGAAGATTATAAGATTGAAGTGGCTTCTCCAGTTGGAGGAGTATTTACAGGATTAGGTATAAACGGAAATGTGTTTACTCCTGCACTTGCGGGGGCTGGCTCTAAAGTGATTACCTATACTTACATCGATGGAAATAACTGTTCAAATTTTGCAACTCAATCGACAATGGTTAATAGTTTGCCAACCATTACTGTACCTACTTTGTCAGCTGTTTGTATTGATGAAGCTGACTTTTCTTTAACTGGAGCAACTCCTTCTGGAGGTACTTGGAGCGGAACAGGCGTATCTAGTAATGTTTTCTCACCAGCAACTGCTGGCGCAGGAACATTTATGTTAACTTTTGCTGTCACAGATGCCAATACTTGTTATAATTCAGACAGTACCTCTATTTTAGTAAATGCTTTACCAGTACTTACATTACCAACACTAAGTGGAAAATGCGTTGATGCAGCAAACTTTGCATTAATAGGAGCAAGCCCATCTGCAGGTACTTGGAGTGGAACAGGTGTTTCAGCGAATAGTTTCTCACCAGCAACTGCTGGCGTAGGAACATTTATGTTGACTTATTCTTTCACCGATGCCAATACTTGTACTAATTTGGATAGCACGGCACAAGTTGTCAATGGTCTTCCCGTATTGTCAGTTACTGGTCTTAATTCTGGATATTGTGTAGATGCAAGTGCCGCAACCTTAACTGCCACTCCAAGCGGAGGAACTTTCTTTGGCCCAGGCTTGTCTGGAAATGTATTTACTCCATCTGTAGCGGGTGCTGGTGTTTATGGTCTATTGTATTATTATACTGATGCAAATGGTTGTTTTAGTTCTACATCATTACCAACTGAAGTTTATGCATTGCCTGTAGTATCATTTACCGGTCTAAATGCAGGTTATTGTTTAGATGCAGCAGCTGCAACATTAACACCTTCCCCAGCTGGAGGAACCTTCACCGGAGCTGGAATGGCAGCTAATGTATTCAGTCCTTCTGTGGCTGGTGTTGGAACTACAAGTATATTATATTCTTATACTGACGCCAATAGTTGTACTAATTCTGCATCAATACCAACAGAAGTTTATGGCTTACCAACAGTAACTCTTAGAACTGACACTACAATTTGTGCTGTCAATAATACTGTTCTTGATGCAGGAACATTCACTTCCTATTTATGGAATACTGGAGCAATAACTCAAAGTATTACAGTAGATACTACAAATTATGGAATAGGAGCATTCAATTATAGTGTAATCGTTGGTGATATTCACAATTGTACTGCAACAGATTCTGTAGAAATAACCTACGAAGCTACGCCAGTAAGTATGCTAACTGACTCAGCAACTATCTGTGGTGAGGACGCAAGTCTAATCCTTGATGCTGGAGCAAATGCACTTTATACTTACCTATGGAATGATGCTAGCACCACTTCATCAATTACAGTAGATTCGGCAATTATAGGTGGGCTTATGAATTATATGTATGTAACCATCAGTAGTCCTGCTGGTTGTACAGAAAGTGATTCAACCCATGTTTATTTCCGTGCCGTACCCATGCCTAATGTTGGAAATGATACCACCATCTGCTGGACACAAAACATAGTGTTTGATGCAGGTGCAGGTTATACTTCCTACTTATGGAGCAATGGAGCAATAACCCAAACTATTTCTTTGGATAGCTTAACTTTCGCTTTAGGAGCAAATGATTATAGTGTAGAAGTTTATAACGATGTAAATTGTAATAATTCTGATACCATTACCCTAATCATTGACCCATGTACTGGAATACTAACTCCTGAAATTATCGGAGCAGACATTCTTGTTTATCCAAACCCAACAAAAGGTCAATTCCAAATTGATATCCGTGGTTTAGACAATCAAGATTATAACTTAGGAATCTTCAATTCATTTGGTAGTCAGATTTTTGCTGATCAAATTCAATCTTCTGGACAAAGTACTCAAAGTTGGAATATCGACTTAAGCACTTATGCTAAAGGAATTTATTTTATTAGATTACAATCTAAAGATCAAATAAAAGTGCAACGAATTATTATTCAATAATAAGTTTTCATAAGTTGAGAAGCCGCCCCTTAGCAATAAGGTGGCGGCTTTTCTTTTGTCTTATAATCTGGCCTGCTTTATTGGAGTGAAACAAACTTGGAATTGCATTTCTACATTGAATCAACATAATTTGCCCTTTCAGGGCGATGCTTTTACTTCGGGTTGAAAGCCCAGATTATTTCAACCCGAGGCATGGCATTGGGAAAAATGCACTTAAAATATCCTGCGCCCTGAAAGGCATATTAATCAATTTGCCTCCCTAGCGTTTAATTTGCTATTTGTATTTAAGATTGAATAGAGGGGACCTATTATTTTTCTATTTCTGAATGGCATAAGCTAAAATACGAGGTTGGTAGTTGTTATTTAAATCTAGTTTTATCCAGCCTAACTTTTTATTTATCAATATGCCAACATATCGTACAGCATGAATATTATACCATGGTCCATTATCAAAATTCGTTAAAGTAGAGCCTCCTCCTGGTGGAGGAATCTCATAAAATTTCAACTCCCTATTAGAGATTGTTTTCATACTATCCTCCCTAATTCCAGCATTTTTTTGAATAGGTTTTACAAAATCAAAGCTAGCTACAGTTCCCAAGCCGGCATAATATTTCTTTGTGATATACCGAATCATCACTGGATCTGAGTTAATACTTCGAACTGAAAAATGAGTATATGGGTAATAATTGATATTATTAGGTAGTTGAGCTAAACTATCTGGATTCACTCTATAAAGGCTAAAAATCAGCGTGTAAACCGACGATCCTTCTTCTATCAATAAGGTATCGGTAGCCCACTGTGTGACTTGTAAACTATCCCATTGAAAATTAATATTATGCGAAGAATCTTGTATTTTATAGAACATAGAAGAGTCGTGATAACCTGCAATAATACTATTATCAGAAATTTCTTCTTTTTTACATTGAACAAAGACTAGAAGGAAAAATAAAAAGAGGATTAGTTTAAATTTGGTCATTTTAATTGCTATTAATGTTGGTGATCAATTGCATTGATTAAAAGTACAACAAAGGTAACGAAAATTAATTATCCTATTGCTCTATTACAGAGTCCTCAAAGTTAAAAAGTTGCCTTTACTTATTGAATTTAAGAAGAATAAAAATATCTAAAAATATTGAAAATCACTCTACTGCACATATACTTCCTAAAATTAGCGCGGAAGTTGCTGATCTACTGTATAATCTTAAAAATCTCAGCATCACTAAAGCTAAATACATCAGGAAAGTACATCAAAGATATTTTTGTTGGAATTACATTAAATTCTCCCGCAAATCTACTTTGTAAATCGATGTTGAAATAGTAATTTCCATAGGGCAAATTCCTGAAAAATATGACCACTTTATCATTTTGATATTGGCGCTCAGTTTCGTAAGGAAGCTTAGATTTAAACTTATTAATATAAACTGCTCCAGCTGGAATTGGAATTTCTAACATAGCAAATTCAGCATTCTTTTTCACGAAGAAATTTCCATAATGCTGGAAATTCTCACCCAACTTCACACTGCTAATGGTATCTGTTCCTTTTCTGAAAACTGCATTGATTGAGAATAAAGTATCCGTCTTTTTATCTGGATTCTGTATAGAAGTTTCGTAAACAGAGATCTGTAAAGGTGCGCCCGTTTTTTCTATATAAATGCCATCCGTATTTTTAAAATCCAAATACATGGGAAATTCTTGCCCCATCACTTTTCCATTGATTTTCAGCTCTGACCTAATTTCGCTTTTGATATTATTATTGGAGATAATATCATCGGTAATGTCTTGCAATAGAACCGCACGCTCAATGGTGTTTCTGTTTTTTGAAAGATGACTTAAGAAATAATTCCTTGTTTCCTCTAGCATAACGGTGTGATTTGTAGGTTCTGCTTTCAAAATATTATAGGCTAAACTACTGGTCTGCACAATATTAATTTTGAAGTTCATGATGTTCTCACCCCAATAAACTCCATATTTATCTTTGTTTGACAACTGAATGATTTCGGAAATGGAGTAGGGCAGTTTAGACTTTTGCTTGATACTGATTAATCTGAATTTATCAGTAGTATTCAAATTCAATTTTTCAGCTTTTAATACGTAATTTTTATAGGTTGCTGGGCTCTTGAAATTGCATAAAATATCAATGGCGTATAGCCTTTCGCTGACATTCATGGTATTTAATGAAGCTTCTAAATAGTTCAAAGCTTTATAAATTGAACTAGAAGAATAACCCGCTTTAATGGCCAAATTCAAAGCATCAGCAATATAAATGGTCATCCAAGTTTCTGTTTGATCGCCTTGGTTCCACCAGCCCCAGCTTCCATCATTATTCTGCGTTTTTTCCAATTTTGAAATGATGGTTTTCAGCGTTTTCTCATTTTCAAATGGCAGATCCAATGCTTTTTTGATGGATTTTTCTGCCAATAATGCTCTGATTTTAGAAGCGTTTTGCTCATTACATCCGTAGGAATAATTTTTTAGATAATTAATTTCTTCCATCAATACATCCAGTTGGTTATTAGTGACAAACACAGTTCTTGAAAGCAGCTTATTGTCTGGCTTATAATTTATTTGGAAATTGTTTTTAGCATAAAAATGCTGGCTAGTTGAAACTTCAATACCATTAACAAGAATGGGGATTTTTCTTCTTTCAGCATCCAAATATCCATCGGTGGTGGAAAAGCCAAAAGTAATTTCGCTCATTCCTAACTCTTTGAATGAAACATCTTTACTGAAAATCTCAAAATGCTTAGGAGCAGTTTTTGCCAAACTGATACTGTCTTGGTCCAGTTTATACCAAGGAGTTAGTTCAATTGGCTCGCCTATATAGTTTGAAATTTTACCGTTTACATTACAAATATCGCCTTGGATTAAAAAACTAGGCAACGCAATTGTAGCAGATAAAGGTTTGTATGCCTGAATATTAATCTCAAGTAATCCCGTGTTTTTCTTATAATCTACAGCAGGGAAAAAGGTTCTCCACATGGTTTGATTATCAGGAAATTGCACTGTGAAATAGGCTTCGCCTTTTCTGTTGGTTAGGATATTGGGGACAAAGAAACCATAATCTCTAAATTCGCTTCTGATTTTATTGGCTTTCGCATCCGATTTTAAATCTTTAAACCTTTGCAGCTCGTCATTTGTACCTAAGCTGATAGAATCCGTAACTATGAAATACTCGAGTGTTTCTTCTTCATCCTTTCTCTCTAATCTGATATCACCAAACATTGCAGGTACTCCACCAACCATATTAGCAATTGCCTGTATAGAGTTTGATTCTAGTGTTACAATATCATTTGTAGCATAGCTTGGGGAAGTATAATTATAACTTACCGCTCCAGAATATGAATCTTCTTGAATGCCTGCATTCCCAGATAATACTTCATCTAAAGCATAAATTCCATTATAATAATTTAGCATTAGAACGTCTGGCAATATGATATTCGCATTATTAGTTAAATTTTTGACAATAAAGGTATTATAATAATTGTAGGTTTTGTATTGGGTATGAATTTTTAATTGATAGTCCCCTTCTAAACTGTCGGTGAAAATAAATGAGCCAGCTTCATTTGTAAATGCGCCTCTAACGAATATTCCTTTTTTCTCAAGAATAACAATGGCATTATTTACAGGATTAAAATTGGCATCAAGAATATTTCCTTTAAAATAAGTTATATCTTCTTTGTTATTATAAGTACTTGGTGTATATATTTTTATGATTTTAGGTGGATTGTCAAAAGCTCTAGTTTTTGGCGTGTTAAGACTTATAACCAACGCTTCAATTTTCCTCAAAAATACAGAATCATAGGCTTGAAAAACGGTATCATGATAAAATCTATAATTAGTTCCATCCACCAAAACTGAAATTTTTTGGGTATAAAGGCTACTATCTAAAGCCAAATAAACCAATTGATAATTACCCGGAGCTAAATGGCCGAAATTCTTGGTATCATAAGCATAGAATTTAGAGTTGATAGAGTCACCTTCATTAATCATCCAAGTTCTAATAATCCTTCTTGGATTGGGCATTTTTATTATTAATGTACCGTGAGATTTTAACGTATTGCTAATATCATAATTGCGGATATATGGATTTAGCCTTGGTTTTGCTCGAACTATTAATTTTTCTTTGGGTTTTGGAATGGTGTCGGCTCTAGCACCTCCCTGGAAGCTCGTATAATTATTACTCCTATAATTGAACATATTATTAGTGAGATTCGGATTATAGGATTTGTTGTTGGTGATTAAAGTATCGGTAAAATGATAAACAAATCCTGGCTGAAAGAAAAACTCTAAAGTATCTAGTGTTGAACTGATAATATTTATTTTTCCTGGCATAAATGGGCCGACCGTAATATAGCCATTTCTATAATTTGAGTTATTATAATTTGTTGATTTTAGAATCTGATCACCTTGAACTATATAAAAAGTCTTGCTCATTCTATTCGTAAACACAAGAAGATTTCTTTCAATTTGCGCTTTTTCAGGTTCCAAATATTTATTTTCAGCCTTTGAATATTCAATGTTTTCAAATTTGTAAATGGAATCTTGCTCAATGCCAAGAAAGAGTTTAAAACCTTCCTTAAAATGAATATTATTAATTGTAATAAACTCATTGGCAGTGCGCAATACAATATTGTGTTGGCCAGGTTTTACCCTAAAACTATAAGGTGCTCTCAAATATGATTTGTCGAAATAAATTAAATTCTGGTCAATATATATTTCTGCTATGGCTATAAATCGGCCATTATTGATAAAATAGGGTGCAAATTCTGTGGATGTTTCCTCTATGCTATCATAATGCAATATAAAGCCCTCTTTACTATAGGTGAAATTATAATAAGCAGTATTTCTAAGATTTAGCCATTCTATATAATTCGTATCAATCAATTTATTTGCGGTGATATTTAATGAATTTAAAGAATTTGGGAAAGTAGAATAAGCCTCGGTTTTGATTTTGCCAAAATAGGGTAAATCAGGACTTTCAATTCCTTCAACCTTAGCGTTTATGGAATATGCAGCTAGGTTCACATTTTTTTGGTTTTTGCCCTTATGATTTTTGACATTCATCTTTACGATTACCTCTTGGCCAGGATAAATTTTTCTAGGCATATCGGTCTCAACTTTCAAAGACTTTTCTTTGTGATGAAAGCTTTGAGTATAGGTGTATTTTTCGCCAGCAAGTCGATAGCTATAAATTATATCGATAGATTTTCCACAATTAATTTTCTCCTTTAGCGCAAAATCAACCGAATTTCCTTTATGCAGTAATTTGTCTTTTTGATAAATCCAGTAGCTGATATTTATTCCTGCATTATTATCGAGCACTAAAACCAAGGAGTCATAATTTCTGTATCCATTGAATTTCACCAAATTAGCATTAGCTTGCTTGGGACGTACGGTAGCCATATGGATGCTATCATCAAATAATGAATAATATTTTGGAAATTCCTGTACATGGAAAGTATATGGAAGCACCACCTTTTTCTCTTCCAAAACTTTATCATAATAGGAAACTATTTTTGCTGTTTTGGCTTTTACCTGTGAGTTTTCTAAAAACAGGGCCTTTATGGAATCGTCCTTTTGATAAAATAAATACCGCTCATCTTTTGGGTCATACTGAAATTGTAATGTTGTTGCCTTTGATTCACCATCTGCATTGATAAATTTGATATTGGCATTGAAATTCATTTTAGCGTTTAAAAACAGAGAATCGGGTAATAAAATCTCGGTATTTCCCGAAGGATCTGCATATAGTTCTTTGGCCCAATAGCTTGTATGCCAGCTATAAGGGATAAAAAGTGTGTCGTCAAAAAAATCAGAAACCTGAGTGATGGAAATATTAATATCTATTTTGGTATCGGCTAGAGGAAGATCGTTGGCGTCAAAACAGCTTAAATGCAAATAGACTTCTTCGCCCTTGAAGAAGTAGTTTTTTTCTGTTCTAGCTTCGTATGTTGCATTTTTTATTTGATAATTTTCAACTTTGAAATTCTTGGATTTAAGTACTCTTTCCTTTTTGTTCATCAGATAAATCTGATAATAAGAATCTAAATTGAAAGAATCAGGAATTTGTAAGGCATAAGAATAAGCTCCTCTGCTTAAGGGTTTTAGTTCTTTGATAAGTGCAAACTTACCAGTCTTTTGGTCATAAATTTTAAGTGTAATTGTTTTGTTATAGGGCCTTCCGTTTTGTTTTAGAAGAAAGGCTTTAAAGATGAGGCTGTCCTGCTTTTTAAATGAGGGCTGATTTAAAACAAAATAGCCCGGTAAAATAGTAGTTCTAGATTTGTTTTTTGATTTTTTTTGTGGTGTAATTACTTGACGCGAAATCCAATGGTAGCTTAAAACGGAGTCGTAAATGACATAAAAATATTGATGGGGACCTTTGGCATTATCCAAAAGCCAGCATTTTAAATCTACATCAAAAGCCATTTCTTGATCATCATCATTATAGATTTTTATTTTCTCTTCAATTGCATTGCCTTTTAAATCATAGATATATATATTGTTTTTGTTATTTAAGCCATTTGTTTTCACAATAATATTGGAAATTTCAAGAACTGAAAAATATAATGCTCTATCAACCGCTTTGTATAATAAATATTGACCAGCGATAAGTCGCTCTTTATAATTTCCGGGCTTATTATTAGGAAAGCTATCCACTAAATTTTTAAAATACTTGAGCGAATCACTAATTTGTTGCTTTTTATAAATTTCCAAAGCAGATGTATTATCTAGCTTATAAATATAGGTGTATTCAGTTGCATTATAGCTTTTTATAAGAGTTTGACCTTGAGAACTAAGAATGTTTATCAGGAAAAAAACAAGCAAAAAGGCTAGGGCTTTTAAGTGTTTCATTTGTATTTATTTAGTAAAAAATAGAAAGCACTAATTTATACAAAAAATGAACCAAAGTTTATTTAAAAATAATTATAGATAAGAAGACAAATTTGTCCTTAGTTTTGGTTTCAATAAGGGATCGAGATACTAATCATTATCATTTCCTAATCACACAAAACTAAACTTATCTTTGCAGCATTAAAATTGCCTATAACGCAATTATTAAATTAGATAAATATGAAAGTAAGTATTGATGTTAATTCTGGATTTTGTTTTGGTGTAGTGAACGCTATAACAGCAGCTGAAAATATATTAAAAACCCGCGACAGTTTATATTGTCTTGGCGATATTGTACATAATAATATGGAGGTTGAGCGCCTGAATAAACTTGGATTAAAAATAATTGATCATGAGCAATTAAAAAATCTCAAAGGTGTTCCTGTGCTTATTCGAGCACATGGTGAGCCACCTGAAACCTATAAAATTGCTTTAGAAAACAATATTGAATTAGTTGATGCATCTTGCCCTGTAGTTTTGCGTTTGCAAAATAATGTTCGTCAAGGTTATGATTTGATAAAAAAAACAGATGGACAGGTAGTAATTTATGGCGAAACAGGTCATGCTGAAGTAGTAGGTTTGGCTGGGCAAACCCGAAATGATGCCATTATTGTAACCAATTCTAAGGATCTTGATAAGGTTGATTTTAGCAAACCTATCAACCTTTACTCCCAAACCACCAAAGGGATGGAGGGTTTTGAGGGCTTAATACAAGATATTGAGTTGCGTCAGAAAGAATCAAATAGTGATGCAGAATTTATAGTAAACGATACCATTTGCCGACAAGTTTCACACAGAGCACCTCAATTGCGTGAATTCGCCAATGTTCATGATATTATTATTTTTGCTGGCGGAAGAAAAAGCTCCAATGGGAAATACTTATATGGTATTTGTAAGGAAATAAATCCCAGAACTCATTTTGTAAGTTCCAAGGAAGAACTTGACCCCAAATGGTTTAATGAGAATGATACCGTAGGAATATGTGGTGCAACCTCAACTCCTCGCTGGTTGATGGACGAAATCGCCGAGAAAATTCGGGAATATTAATTATTAAATTTCAAATTTTTGAATGAAGTAAAGAATGTGATTTTGCTATTTTCATCAAAAATTATTGTATTCTTAATATTTAACCACAACTACAGGGCGAGCAAAGCTTCAGTTTCATAATCACTCAAGGCCTGCCATTGGGTTAAATTAGCTCCCAATCGTGGCGAAAACGGGCTGAAAGCCCAAATTAATTTAACCCGAGGCAAGGCCTCGGGAAATTAAATCAAGATTATCCCTCGCCCTGAAAGGGCAAATTAAATCGGCATTTACTATTTGGGCTGAATCCCAAAATATCAAAAAATCTATTGGCCTGCCTTTAAAGGCTGGCCAATGAAAGCCAATACAGCCCAAATTTTATTTTTACTGAATTAACCCATCCACTTTATCCTATTTTCAATTTGCCGCCTCACAATCTTTTTTCTCAGGTTCGTGGAGTATTGGTAAAAAAATTATGGATGGTCTCCATAATTGTAAATTCACAAGGAAATCGTACATTTAACAAAATAATAACAGTAAGTATCATGTTCACTAAAAAAATACATTAACTTTGCCTCCCCGTATTTTTTTGGGGCAATGATGTATTCAATTAACTAACTATTAAATATTAAAAACATGAAACAAACTTTACTTTTAATTATCGCACTGGTAGTAAGTACCTTAACCTTTGCGCAAAATGAAATTTTTATTTCGGAATATGTTGAAGGATCTGGAACTAATAAAGCCATAGAGCTATATAATCCTACTGGAACTGACGTCGTATTACAAGATCATGGTTTCCGATTGGTTCGTTATTCAAATGGTGATGGTGTTGGTGCTGGAACTGAGGTATTGATTACAGGAATTGTACCTGCTAATGGAACTTGGGTAGCCGTTTCTGATAAGCGTGACCCTAATGCAACTGGTCAAGATACTATGGTTGACCCAGCATTACAAGCTAAAGCTGATACTTTTCTTTGCCCTGTTTATGGCGTTAACAAAATGTTCTATTTTAATGGAAATGATGCTGTTACTCTTGAAAAAGCCAATGGTGTTTATGTAGATATTTTTGGTGAAATTGGAACAGATCCTGGCATTTGCTGGACTATGGACGCCACTGCTGGTTATACTTCTGCTTTAGGTGGTCGCTGGTGGACAGCAAATCACACTTTAATTCGTAAACCAGGTATTGTTGGTGTTACAACTAATCCAAGTCCTTTTATTGTAGGTACTGAATGGGATTCATTACCAAACAATACTTTTACAGAATTAGGCTCTCATTTTTATGGTGTAGGCTTTAATGAAGTTGTTAAAACTAATGATGCATTTTTCTTCCCAAATCCTTCCACACAAGGTTGGTTTATGGTAAAAGGAACAGAAGTAATTAACTCTGTTGAAATATTGAATGTAATTGGCCAAAGCATGGGTTATCTTCCTAATCCTGCTCAACGTGGTGACATGCGTATTACTACTGAAGGCTGGACATCTGGTATTTATATGGTAAAAATTAATTTTGCCGACAACTCTTCTATCACTAAGAAAGTGATGATTAAATAGATTTTTAAAGAAAAACCCTTCAATTGATTGGAGGGTTTTTTTAATTCAATTTCCTATTTTATTTATTAGAATCCTTTCAAAAACATCACAATATTTTTATCTTACAATTTAAGCGCATGATTAATAAATTATTAATATCGGCAGCATTCCTGATGTGGGCTTCATTTTCTTTCGCTCAAACAACCAAGGTTTCAGGAAAAGTAACAGACAATTCTACACAGGAAAGTCTGATTGGAGTGAATATTTCATATGCGGCAGGCAAAGGTGTTGTTACCGATTTAGACGGAAATTTTAGTATTGACCTACCTTATGGTGATTATACTTTTATTTTTTCTTATGTTGGTTATCAGGTAGTTGAAAAGAAAGTTACCTTAAGTAAGCCAACTTATAGTTTTAATATTTCCTTGAACAATAAGACCCTTAAAGAAGTAGAAATTATTGCCGATGTGGCGAAAGCCAGAGAAACTCCAGTAGCCTTCTCTACCGTGCAACCAAAGCAACTTGAAGAGGAACTTGCTTCTCGTGATTTGCCTATGATATTGAATTCTACTCCTGGAGTTTATGCCACTCAGCAAGGTGGTGGTGACGGTGATGCAAGAATCAATATTCGTGGTTTTAACCAAAGAAATATTGCGGTAATGTTGGATGGAATTCCTGTAAATGATATGGAAAACGGCTGGGTATATTGGTCAAATTGGTTTGGTTTAGATGTCGTTACACGTTCTATACAAGTACAGCGTGGACTTGGAGCTTCTAAATTAGCTTTGCCTTCAGTAGGAGGTACCATGAATATTATCACCAAAGGAATTGAAACTAAAAAAGGTTTACAGTTAAAACAAGAAGTTGGAAATGACGGTTTTACTCGTACCTCATTAGGAATCACTACCGGACAAATGAAAAATGGCTGGGGAGTAACTTTTGCCGGTTCATATAAACAAGGAAATGGTTGGGTTGATCAAACCTGGACCAAAGGATACTTTTATTATTTAAGAGTAGATAAAAAATTAGGAGATCACCTCATTAGTTTCTCTACAATGGGTGCTCCACAATCGCATGGTCAAAGATCATATCCGCAACATATGTATGTTTTTGATACCGAATATGCTTCAGAACAAGGAATTGATCCTAAGGATTATCTTTCTGGTTCACCAACTGATTTAGGATTAAAATATAATTCTTATTGGGGAAATCTTACCCGAACAGCTGAAGGAGAAACTGAGCCAACAAAATTAAATACAGCTCAGAACTTTTACTATAAACCCATGTATAGTTTACGCGATTATTGGTATATCAGCCCTAAAACTTATATGACTAACATTGTCTATGTTTCAATGGGTGACGGTGGAGGAACAGGCTTAACACATACCTTTAGTCCTTTGCCTGATGGAACTACCAACCTTCAGCAACCCATCTATAATGCCAATGTGCTAGGGGCAGCAAATAATAAAGCAACTAGCAATATTCTTAGAGCTTCTATGAATAACCATTTTTGGGTGGGATTTTTAAATACAACAGATCACGATATCAGCAAAAGCTGGAAATTAAGTGGAGGTGTTGATTTACGTTATTATAAAGGAGAACATTACCGTACGGCTTATGATATGCTAGGGGCAACATTATATAATGATAGAACATTGATTAATGGAGCCAAAATACCCAATGATAAAACAAATCCTATTTACAATAAAGAGGAAGGTGATATTATTCTTTATCATAATGATGGATTAGTAACTTGGGGTGGTATTTTTGGCCAAGCTACTTATAAAGAAGGTAACTGGAGTGCTTTTATTAATCTATCTACAGCTTATACTGGTTATAAAAGAGTGGATTATTTCAAGAATAATGATTTGGTGATTGATGGTACTGTTTATGAGCAAGCGGTTGGTTATTCGGTTTTACAATATGATCCTGCTATTAATGATTTCAATTATTTACCAGATACTTTTATGGTTAATGGCCTTCCATATACCATCAATTCTCCAGAAGCACGAACTGCTCAGACGGATTGGAAATGGATTCCTAGTTATACTGTTAAAGGGGGTGCAAATTACAATTTTACCGAAACTCAAAATGTGTTTGTAAATGTGGGTTATTTAAACAAAGCGCCTCGTTTTGCAAATGTTTATGATAATAACAATAGGATGTATCGAGATATTAAAAATGAAAAAATTGCAGCTTTTGAATTAGGCTATAGCTATTTCAATAATAAAATGTCTTTTAACTTAAATACCTACGTTACAAGCTGGCAAAATAAACCTGCCGACAGAGCCTTTACTTTTAAAGACGCAGATGAAGTAGTTTATAGTGTGAATATCAATGGAATGGATGCATTGCACATGGGGATAGAGGCTGAAATTGGCTATCGAATAACCAAAGGTTTGCTTTCTGAAACGGTAATTGCTGTTGGAAACTGGAAATGGTTATCCTCAGATTCTGCTATTGTAACAGATCAAAACACAGGTGCCGAAGTGGGTAAAGTGTTTTTTGATGCACGAGGCCTGAAAGTTGGAGATGCAGCACAAACTCAACTTCGTGAAAGCCTCCGTTGGGAATTGCCTAGGCATACGGTCAATTGGAGTCAATCTCGTAATATGCTACAGTGGACTGGACTAATATTAAAATCAGCCGTACCGACCTATATTAAAGGAGCAGTTACCTATTTTGGAGATAATTATTCTCAGTTTGATCCTTTGACTTTGGATCCTGCTAAATTCCCTAACTCATTTGATGACAATGGTAACCCAATACAAAGCTGGAAAATCCCCAACTATTATACAGTAGATATTTTTGCAGGGTATTATTTTAAAGTAAAAAATTCCAGATTTAATTTAAGCTTCAGCATTCTCAATATTTTGGATAAAGAATATGTAGCTGATGCACAAAATAATGATCAGTATTCCGGTCAAAATTTTAACTCATCTGATGCACGATCTGCAACCGTATTCTTTGGAATGGGTCGTACTTTCATGACTTCATTGGCTGTTAAATTCTAACAACTTAATAACCTAACAACAAATAAACTAAATAACAAATAAACATAAAATAAGTATGAAACAAAAATTATTAATTTTAGTGATGCTTTTCGCATCCTCTTATGGCTTTTCACAGATTAGTATCAGCGCAGCCAGAGCTTTAGGCGTTGGCGCAACGGTTACTGTTAAAGGTATTGTAACCAATGGCGATGAGCTTGGCCCAATTAGATATATTCAAGATGCAACAGGAGGTGTAGCTGCTTATAGTTCTACTTTATCTACCGTACTTCGTGGCGATTCAATTTTAATCACAGGTGTACTTAAAAACTACAATCAACTTCTTGAAATTGATCCAGTAACTAGTTTTACAGTAATCAATTCTGGTAATACTTTGCCAACTCCTGAACTGATTGTTCCTGATTCTTTAATTGAATCACGCGAATCAACTTTGATTCAAATTGATAATGTTAATTTCACCACTAATCCTGGTGGAACGTTTAGTAGCAATACTTCCTACAATATTATTTCTGGAGGACAAACTTCATCAATCTTTGTTCGTTCAGGACATCCGCTTATTGGAACCATTATTCCATCTGGTTTGGCTACTATAATTGGTATTGAATCTCAATACGATTATACTAATCCAACTGCAGGATATCAAATTCTTTGTCGCGATACCAATGATATTGTTTTGAGTAATAATATTGCCATGACCTCTCCTGTAACAGAGAGTAATATTTCGCAAACAGGTATTACTTTAAGCTGGACAACCAGTTTGGCAGGAACAACAGAGTTGATGTACGGAAATACACCAAACTTAGGTCTAGTCGCAGCTGGAACTGGAACATCTGCCACACATAGCATAGGTCTTACGGGGTTGAGTGCTTCAGAATTGCTTTATGTAAGAGCTTTTTCTGTTGATGGTATCGATACTGCTTTTGCTTTGGTTAAAACTTTCATTACTCAATCAGCATCTTCTGGAAATGTAATTGCTTATTTTAATACACCAGTTGATAATTCAGTAAGTAGCGGAACGAATGCAATTTATCTTCACGAATCTATTGATGATACATTGATTGCCTATATCGACAGAGCTCAATCTACTATCGATTTCACCATGTATAATTTTAATGAAACGGGTATTTCAAGTATTTCTACTGCTTTGAATAATGCCCACGCACGTGGTGTTACAGTTCGAATGATTTTTGATGGTAGTGCTGGTAATACTGGTATTCAAAATGTAGATGCAGCCATAAAGAAAATCGGTAGCCCAACCAGCTCTAGTTATGGAATAATGCACAATAAATTTATCGTTATCGATGCTTATGATGCAGATCCTAATGTACCTTTGGTATGGACTGGCGGAACTAATTTAACGGATGGACAAGTTAATCTTGACCCAAATACCGTAATTATTATACAAGATAAAAGTTTAGCCATAGCATACACTTTAGAGTTTAACGAAATGTTTGGTTCCACAAGCCCAATCCCAAGTCTTACCGAAGCTAAGTTTGGCCCATTTAAAACAGATAATACTCCTCATAATTTTATTATTGGAGGCAAAAATGTGTCTAGTTATTTTAGTCCTACTGATGGTACCAATGACAAAATTATACAAACCATTGGCGAAGCCGATGATAATATTCGCATTGCAACCATGTTGATTACTCGTAGCGATATTGCCTATGCTTTAGATGATGCAGTTACTATTAATTCTGTTGATTTAAAAGTATTGGTTAACCACCAAAGTGATTGTTCCTCAACAGTATGGTCAATTTTATCTGGTCTTATTGGAACAGATTTACGCGATGATAGAGACCTTCCTGGTATCATGCACCACAAATTGATGATTGTAGACGAAGGAACTTCAAGTAGCCCAACTTTATTAGTAGGAAGTCATAATTGGAGCAATGCGGCCAATAATATCAATGATGAAAATACCTTGATTTTTTATGATAACCAAGAATTGGCCAATATTTATTACCAAGCGTTTAAATACCGTTTTGATGAAACTCAAATTGGCATTGCAGAAGTTGGTTTCGCTAATTCTGTAGCTTGTTTCCCTAACCCAAGTCAAGGTCAATTTACTGTTGAATTAGATGCAGCACAAAGTATGGATTTGAATATCAGCATTTATGACCTAAGCGGCCGCGTGGTAATGCAAGAAACTCAAATGGCGCATGCAGGTTCTAACCAAATTAATATTAATGCTAGTTCATTAGCTAAAGGAACTTATGTATTACAAATCATAAGTAATGGCAAACAATTTGTCAATACGCTTGTGATTCAATAGCTAGAAATCTAATCTTTAAAGAAAAGCGCTTTGCCATTGGTATAGCGCTTTTTTTTGTTAATTTTAATACTGATTTGTTTATTTTTACGCCATATTTTTAAAAACTAAACACTACATTAATGAACACCATAAAATTACTATTTCTAGGCTTTATTTTACAATTTTCATTGGTATTAAACGCTCAAAATGCACTTCACTTTGATGGTACTGACGACTATGTTCAGACCGGATTTAGTGGTATTTCAGGAAACAGCGCTCGAACTGTTGAGGCATGGATAAATACTACTGCCAATGCTGACCCCTCAACTAGCGGTTCACAAAAAACAATAGTAGATTGGGGAACTTTTATTAACGGACAAAGGTTTACAGTTAATCAATTATGGGGAAATGCACTTAGAATAGAAGTTGGCGGTAACGGAATTAATGGAACTTCAGCCATTAATGATGGTGCTTGGCATCATATAGCCGTTGTTTTTAATCCTTCAGCAACTGCTCAATGTAGTTTATATGTGGATGGTATTTTAGAAAATTCGGGAAATTTAACGGTAGCTGTGAATACTGGCACTTCTATAGCAGTGAGAATAGGTCAACGTATTGATGGAGTGAATATGTTTAATGGTAAAATTGATGAAGTGAGGATTTGGAATACAGCCCGCACTTCAGCCGAAATATCCTCTAATATGAATAGCTCATTTTGCGGAACTCTACCCGGTTTGGTAGCCTATTATAAATTTAATCAAGGAATTGCTAGTGGATCTAATACTGGGATTACTACTTTATTCGATAATAATGTTAGCTTTAATAATGGAACACTTAATAACTTTAGCTTAAGTGGTTCTACCTCTAATTGGGTTGCAGGTAAAAGTTTAACAAGCGGTACCGGTACAACAAGCACTATTTCAGAAGCAGCTTGCTATAGTTACACAAGCCCAAGCGGACTTTATACTTGGACTACTTCAAATACTTATATGGATACAATTCCAAATTCAGCAGGATGTGATAGTGTAATGACAATCAACCTAACTATCAATGGCACAACAACGAGTTCAATTAACGAATCGGCTTGCCATCCATACCTATCACCAGCAGGAAATGTGTATAATACTTCTGGTACTTATGTCGATACCATTGCCAACTTCAATGGTTGCGATAGTATTATCACTATTAATTTAACCATGAGCAGTATTGATGTTTCGATAACGGCCAGCGGAGTGACCTTAAGTGCCAACAACTCAAATGCAACTTATCAATGGGTTTATTGTGACAGCAATTATTCCCCAGTTAATGGAGCTATATCTCAAACATTTTCTCCAATTTATGATGGCAATTACGCAGTTATTATAACAGAAAATAACTGTAGCGACACCTCTGTTTGCATTAATGTTAATGGAATTGGAATAGAGGAAAAGGAGAATATCAATCAAGTTGATATATTTCCAAACCCAGCTACAGAAGAAGTGAATTTAGTTTTTAGCAACGAGCAAGCTGAAGTTTCAATTCAAATCATCGACATTACTGGCAAAATACTAGTGAGCCAAATTTATACCGGCAGCAGCCAAATAAGAATGGATATTTCATCACTTAATGCTGGTCTTTATTATATCAAAATTATTTCGCAAAAAGGCACTGATATAAAGAAACTTATCGTTGATTAGGTTGATAAATTTTTTAGGACTTGATTAAAATAAGCTGCCCTTTCAGGGCGCACGATGATATTGGTATATTTCCCCCGAGGCTTTGCCTCGGGCTTAATTAAATTGGGCCTTTAGCCCGGAAGTTCGATGAAGTTGGATTGGCTTTTTCCAATCGGAATGCTTTGGTTTAGATTAATTTGGACTTTCAGCCTGGAAGTTCAATTAAATTGCATTTTCTTACCAATTGCAATGATTTGAGATAAATTGATTTAGGGTTTTATCCCGAGAATTTACATGAATTATTTTTTGGGTTTTGTTGAAGATAATTTTTTGAGAAGTATTAATTTGTGTTTTCAATTATTCATTAATATAAAATCAAGACATGGTCGAACCCAATTTTCAATATCTTTGTTTCGCCACAAAGTGGCAGCTTATTTCAACCCAAAGGCAAGGCCTTGGGTAATAATAAATCTGAAGTTTCACCTTCGCCCTGAAAGGGCAAATTAAAAATTGTGCTATGTTCCAATCTCAATCAAAAATATTGATTACAAATAAATATTTAGGACTTGATTAATATAAGCTGCCCTTTCAGGGCGCACGATGATATTGGTATATTTCTCCCGAGGCTTTGCCTCGGGCTCAATTAATTGGAGCTTACAGCTCGGAAATTCAACTAAATTCGATTGGTTTTCCTCAATCCGAATGCTTTGGGTTGAATTATTTTAAACTCTCAGCCCGGAAATTCAATGAAACTGTATTGTTTTTAAACCATGAGGTAATTTTAACTAGTCTTGATTTCAGACTATTAAAACTAATTCTTTCGTGGTATGATAATAATATATTCATTAGTTTTGCCCAATACCAAAGCGCTTACTTTATGAGACTCGTTTATAGCTTACTTTTTTTGATTGGTTTTACATCTGGACTTTTCTCCCAGGTTCAGAATGTAATGATTGGCACTTTGGATGAACCTGAAGAGCCTTGCATTTATATCAATTCTATCAATCCAGCCATCATCATGGCTGGCGCTAATATTCATAAAGTTTATTTGTCAACAGATACAGGCCGCACTTGGACAGAAAATAACCTCACGTCTAACTCGGGTGTTTGGGGCGATCCTGTCATTATTGACGACACTGCTGGTAATTTCTATTTCTTACACCTAGCTAGTCCGCCAACTGGCGCTGGACATTGGATTGATCGTATAGTTTGCCAGAAATATATTACAGATCTAGGTATTTGGACGGAAGATACATTTATGGGTTTAGACGGAAGGCCCGATTTTGCTCAAGATAAAGAATGGATAGCAGTGGATAGAACCAATAATAACTTGTATGTTACTTGGACGCAATTCGACAAATATGATACACAAGATACCGCTTACAAAAGTAATATTATGTTTTCCAAATCTTTGGATAGTGGTCACTCATGGTCTGTAGCCCAGCGAATTAATAAAACTTCGGGGGATTGTATAGATAGTGATAATACTGTAGAAGGTGCAATGCCAGCTGTGGGTCCTAATGGCGAAATTTATGTTTCTTGGGCTGGTCCTGATGGATTAGTATTCGACAAAAGTACAGATGGTGGCTCAACTTGGTTGGCGAATGATATTTTGATTTCTAGTATTCCTGGAGGTTGGGATTTTGATATTCCTGGTATTAGCAGATGCAATGGTTTGCCAATCACCGATTGCGATTTAAGTGGAGGTCCTAATCATGGTACAATTTACGTCAACTGGAGCGACCAGCGCAATGGGGCCTTAAATACCGATATTTGGCTCGCCAAATCTACAGATGGAGGTAATAATTGGTCGGCACCAATCCGAGTAAATAATGATAGCACTACTGCTAATCAGTTTTTTACCTGGATGGATATTGACCAGAGTACGGGCTATTTATACTTTGTATTTTATGATAGAAGAAATTATTCAGATGAACAAACTGATGTCTATTTAGCGGTATCAAAAGACGGCGGGCAAACATTCGAAAATTATAAGATTAGCGAGTCGCCTTTTACACCTGTGAGCAGTGTCTTCTTTGGCGATTATAATAATATTTCGGTACAAGATGGAATTATACGTCCAATATGGACTCGTTTTGATCCGGTAAATCTATTGAGTGTTTGGACGGCTATCATTAATCCAGAAACTAATCTATCCGTGAAGCCTATAATTTCAGACAATAACGAAATGGATGTCAATGTTTATCCAAATCCGATTAGTGAAACAGTCTTTTTCTCTTTTAAAATTAAAGAAAGCTCAACGATAAATCTTCAAGTATATGATGCCAAAGGAAGTTTGATTAAAGTGTTGATTGATAATGAAGAATATCAGCCAGGGATGTATATACAAGAGTATAATCCTACAGAAAACAATCTTAGTTCAGGAGTATATCAGTTTAGATATCGCGTAGATAATCAAATAATTACAAAATTATTTATTCTGAAATAGAAGGAAATAAAAGGAAGGCTCTAATAAACAAAAATTGTTTTAGAATAATCGTATTTATAATCACTTAAATTGATTACACCTATGCCCGATAATGTGTCATTATAGGCTTTTATGTCTAATTGAACAGGTTGCTCAACCGTTGCTCTAAATTCACCATTCAAATCACTATAGCCAACAATACTAACATCATTTTTAGTCATTTCAATACGTATATTTGGCACTATGACCATAGTGTCAGTCATGAGTTTAACGGTGATGAGAGCCTCCATACTTCTGTCTTTTTTACATGAAGTAGTGAACCCTATTGTGAGGAGCACAATAGATAGACTTATAATCCCGATATGTTTGATAAATTTGTACATAATTTATTAATGCACAAAAGTAAGAATAATTGAATTGCCAGTGTATATTTTTTTTCGGCTCAAATGCTCCTAGTATTTTTCTTATTGGAACTAGTATTAGAAAATGTTTGAAATCGATTTAACGGTAATTTCATCTGGGTCTAAGTCATCTGACAAGTAAGAATGAGGATAGAGTGTCCTATTGTATTATATTTTTAGTATTAATATAAGAACTACAGATTTCGTCAGCAGGTTTTGCAGCAAAAGAATAAAAAACTTTATTTTTTTTATTCCAATGGGTATTTGTATTTTTGCAGATGATATAAAATCAAAAGCTAATTTATGAAACAAACCGTTGCTATACTTTGTGGAGGTGGGCCTGCTCCTGGAATCAATGCTGTAATTAGTTCAATTGCTCGCGTATTTTTAAATTAGGATTATCGAGTAATAGGCATTCAGAAAGGTTATAAAGGATTGGTATCTGATGAACCACAAATTGATGAAATAGACTTTAAATATGCTGACCGCATTCACAATACTGGTGGATCAACTCTTCAAATGAGTAGATATAAACCTCAGGATTCCGAATTCAGCACGAGTTTTTTTATAGATAATAATATCAAACTTTTAGTATCAATTGGTGGAGATGACACGGCGACTACTTCTGATCGTTTGTTTCATTTTTTGACAGCCAACGATGTTAAGATTCAAACCATTCACGTACCAAAAACGATAGATAATGATTTGCCTTTACCCGAAGGTGTGCCTACATTTGGATATCAATCGGCTAAGGAGGAAGGTGTAAAAATTGCTACCACCATATATGAAGATGCACGCACCAGTGGTAATTGGTTTGTAATTTGTGCAATGGGTCGCGAGGCCGGTCACTTGGCTTTAGGTGTTGGATCTGCCGTTAGATTTCCTATGATTATTATCCCTGAAATGTTTAATAATACCACAATCACCATCGAAAAGATTATTCGTTTGATGATTTCGTCCATTATAAAAAAGAAGATTCTGGGAATACATTATGGCGGGATAATTATTAGTGAGGGCGTTTTTCATTTTTTAACCAATGAAGAAATAGTAAATACAGGAATTCATTTTACTTACGATTCTCATGGACATCCTGAACTAGGAACAGTTAGTAAGGCACATATATTCAATTTGTTACTAGCTCAAGAGCTTAAAAGGCTAAACCTAGATATTAAAAGCAGACCAGTTGAACTTGGCTATGAACTGCGTTGTATTCAGCCTGTTGCCTACGATTTAGTATATTGTACTTTGTTAGGAATTGGCACAAAGCGACTTTTTGATTCTGGATATACAGCCTGCATGGTTTGTGTAGATCATATAGGAAATATTTCGCCTTTATTCCTCAAAGATGTTGAAGATGAGCATGGCAAGATAATACCAAGAATGGTAAATATTAATTCAGAAAGATCAAGTATGATTTTTGACGACGGTCTCCAATATCTTAATCCTGGTGATTACGCTGATGCAAAAAAATATATTAGTAATCCAGAATATTACGACTTTAGGAATATTTTAGAATGGTAAATAAATCATAGTAAATTTTAACGATGAGCTTTTTTTTCAATTTAGGTAGATATTTGCTTTTAATGAAAAATACTTTTGGTAAACCATTAAACCATCGGTATTTTTTCAGGCAAGTTGTGTCCGAAATTGATTCAATCGGTATAAGTTCGTTAGGAATTGTAAGCGTAATTTCTGTTTTTATTGGTGCTGTTTTGGTTATTCAAGCAGGTTACCAAATGCAAAATCCACTAATCCCAGCTTATACTCTTGGCTACGGTGTTCGCGAATCAATTATTTTAGAATTTTCTCCAACCATTGTTAGTCTTATACTTTCTGGTAAAATTGGTTCCAGTATTGCATCCCAAATTGGTACTATGCGAGTAACTGAACAAATTGATGCACTGGATATTATGGGTATTAATTCTGCTAATTTTTTAATACTACCTAAAGTTATTGCAGGCTTAGTATCTTTTCCTTTTATCGTTCTTATTAGTATGATGATTGGTATTTCAGGAGGCTACTTTGCAGCAATTTTATGGGGAATAAGCTCTTCTACCGATTTCATTGCAGGATTAAATTATTGGTTTGTCCCTTTTGAAATAACATATGCTGTAATCAAAGCTACTTTCTTTTCATTCTTAATTGTGAGTATCTCTGCTTTTTATGGATATTTTGCCAAAGGTGGCGCTGAAGATGTTGGGCGTGCCAGCACCAAAGCAGTTGTATATAGTAGTATTGCCATTTTGCTCTGCAACTTAATTATCACTAAACTGATTTTAGGATGATAGAAGTAATTAACGTCAACAAGTCCTTTGATGGAAATCAGATATTGCACAATATTAATATTGAGTTTGAAAGAGGCAAGCAAAATTTAATCATAGGTCAAAGTGGCTCTGGTAAAACGGTGCTGTTGAAATGTATAGTTGGGCTTTATGTACCCGATAGTGGTCAAGTTATTTTTGATGAGCGCGATTTTACGGCCATGAATCAAAGTCAAAAGAAAAATATTCGCAAGGAAATAGGTATGCTTTTTCAGGGCAGTGCACTTTTCGACAGCATGACTGTGCTGGAGAATGTGATGTTTCCTTTGCTCATGTTTTCTGATATGAGCAAAGAAGAGCAACTTGAAAGAGCTAATTTTTGTATCAATAGAGTAGGTTTGAAAGATGCACATTATAAGCTTCCATCAGAAATAAGTGGAGGAATGCAGAAACGTGCTGCCATTGCCCGAGCCATTGCTTTAAATCCTAAGTACCTTTTTTGTGACGAGCCCAACTCGGGTTTGGATCCTAAAACGGGTGTTGTGATTGATCAGTTAATTGAGGAAATTACCAATGAGTTTCAAATTACCACTATTATTAACACCCATGATATGAATTCGGTGCTAGAACATGGCGACAATATTAATTATATTTACAAAGGACGACTTTGGTGGAAAGGTACTAAGGATGATTTTTTAAATACAGATAATCACGAATTGCAGGAATTTATTTATGCTACCGAAATACTGAAACGATTAAGACCAAAACGATGAATTACCTCGACGCCATAATTATTATTCCGATACTTTGGTTCGCTTACAAAGGCTTTACTAAAGGACTAATTATTGAGTTAGCCACTTTTATTGCGCTTCTTTTAGGAATCTATATAGCTGGTCATTTTTCAGATTATACCGCTGATTTTTTGAGAAATAAAATGGATTTTCACAGCCGATACATGAGTATTATTTCATTCACTATCACGTTTTTGGGGGTTGTATTATTGGTGATATTGTTTGGCAAAAGCCTCGAGAAAGTTGTGAATGTACTCCTGCTAAGTTTTGTGAATAAAATCTTGGGAGCCTTGTTCGGCTTATTGAAAGCTGCTTTTGTTATGAGCACCCTTATTTACATCATGGCTACTTTTGATTTTGAAAATAAGATTATTGACATAGACTTGCAAAAGCAATCTCTTCTATATAAACCAATAAAATCTGTTGCTCCAAGTATTTTTCCAATTATAAAAGACTCAAATGTGGGAATTTTAGATATTATTGATGAAACTATTCATACAGAGTTTGAATAAATCACTATTATCAGTACTCTAACTTCTCTTCTTTTCAAAGAAAACCCGCAAAATATTTCCCGTTTCCGATTCCATCACACCACTGACAATTTCAGTTTTAGGGTGAAATAATTTATTCCCTGCTTTTTTATAGCCAAAACGTTCGTCAGATGCACCATATACTAATTTACCTAATCTGCTCCAATAGCTTGCTCCTGCGCACATTACACATGGCTCTAGTGTAACATACAAAGTGCATTCATTCAAGTATTTGCTTCCAAGAAAGTTTTCGGCTGCCGTAATTGCCAACATTTCAGCATGGGCTGTAGCATCATTTAAGGCTTGTGTCATATTATGTGCACGAGCTATTATTCGCTGATTGCTTACCAGCACTGCACCAATCGGAACTTCATTTTCCGAAAGTGCCATTTGAGCCTCCTTTAATGCCTCTTTCATAAAATACTCGTCTGTAAATAAATCAATCATAGCAAAATTTTAAGTTTTTGTAATAAATAAAAAAACCGTCTTAGCTTTCGTAAGACGGTTTTTATTTCGAAGTATTTTGGACAATTAATTGTACCAAGGACGTCTTCTATAGTTCCTCTGTTTGTTTTTTATGTAATATTTTGAGTTAGTAGAAACAGGACTTTTACGCAATTTTTTTTGGTATTTACTTCTATGAGTCCTTTTCTTCATATGGCCAGATCGTCTTTTCTTAATCATCTTACGGTAACGTGCACGTTGGCACGAACCTAATGACAGGCCTACAAAAATAAACAGAATAATAACCCATGTATAACTTATACGAAAAGTTCCTAATTTCATATTGATGTTAAATTTATATCAGTTTTCTTGTTCAGAAAAGAAGTGTAAAACTACACATTTTTTTAACGACTGCAACAAATTTCATTGGCTACTATATACCCAATAATTTTAGTCCAAAATCGATAATTTTTTCAAAATCCTACCTTATACCTAATTCTATTAGTTTAGGTTACGTTTTCTTTATTACTTTTGCACTCCTTCTATTAGTAATGGTTAGTTAGTCTTAATACTTCTGAAGGAAATAAGTACAGTTAATTGGGTCGGGTTTATTAAGCCATTTAAGGAATATACTTTATACATTAAAAACTAAATATGATTATTAAATACATTAGCCTATTTCTATTGATGTGCATGACGTTTATATCACAAAACGGAAGTGCTCAATCTGCTGAAACAGAAATTATTGCATTGGATGTTCAACTTGAGGATACCATTGCTGATATGGATGTAATAAATACTTTTCTAGATTCATTAATTATCATCAGTCATCCTGCTGATTCGGTTTATCAAAATTGGAATACATCGGATGTAAAGTATAGAGAAGAGGATATAAAGCCCATTGGAGACTCTATAGAAATTGTTTTGCAAGACACATTAAACCTGATGTATTTTGTTCGCCCAGTGCCTGGCAATATTACTTCACATTATGGCTATAGAAGGTATAGATTTCATTCTGGAACTGATATTGACTTAATAACAGGTGATTCGGTACGCGCTGCATTTGATGGTATGGTTCGATTTACTAATTATGAAGGAGGCTATGGAAATGTGGTCGTTTTGCGACATGGAAATGGGTTGGAAACATTTTATGCACATTTATCAAAAATACTTGTAGATAGTAATACATGGGTCAAAGCTGGAGAAATTATCGGTTTAGGTGGAAATACAGGGAGGTCGTCAGGCAGCCATTTGCATTTTGAAGTACAGTATTTAGGAAAAGCCTTTAATTCAGAAAGTATTATCGATTTCGAAAAAGGAAGGGTGATTGCTGATACGGTTTATATTTGTTCCAATACTTTTAATACGAGAAATAGTATTCCTTACGATAAAAATGCAACAAACTATTATGTTAAAAGTGGAGATACTTTGAGTGGCATTGGCCGAAAATACAACACTTCTGTCAATAAACTTTGCTATTATAATGGTATCAAGGAAACTTCTGTTTTGCAAATTGGGCAGAAAATTAGAGTGAAATAGTTTTATAAAAATATAAAAATCAATATTATGGCAACAACAAAAATAGATTTAAACTGGAAAAGTAAAATGGCTTTTGATGCGCATATAAATGGGCACGTTATTCCACTAGATGCAGATGAAAGAGTTGGCGGTATGGATATAGGTCCACGCCCTAAGCCACTTATTCTGGTTGCTTTAGGAGGATGCACTGGAATGGATGTAGTGTCTATTTTGGGTAAAATGAGGGTTGTTCCTGATGATTTTAATGTAAGTGTCAGCGGTGAATTAACCGAAGAACATCCAAAATATTTTAATAAGATTCATATAACCTATAGTTTTAAAGGTAAAGATTTGCCTTTGGATAAATTGGAAAAAGCGGTTACTCTTTCGCAAGAACAATATTGTGGGGTTACAGCCATGCTTAATAAAGTAGCTGAAATTACTCATGAGATTATTATTGAAGAATAGAAATTAAGGAATCAGATTTTTTAAAAGAGCTCACTAAATGGTGGGCTTTTTTTTCGAACAAATATTGTATCTGTATTTATCTAGTCTTCTCTTTACGGCTCACTAAGTAAACGCCAAAAAACACTAGTAAAGTTGCCGAAATTTTAACCCAGCCTGGCAAGCTTTCGCCAAGAATAACAGCAATAATCAAAGCAAATACAGGTTGAAGATAAATATAGAAACTTACCACTGTTGGACTCAATTTTCTAAGGCTATAGATATTTAAAAGATAAGCAATAAAGGTTACCATTACGATGATATAAAGTATGGAAATGCCATGATTCATAATTAATTCACTCCAAGAAATTTCACTCATTGAACTCAATCCCAATGGAAAAATAAGTAATGAAGAAAATAGATATACCCAAAACATTATAGTAAGTGGTTTATACTTTTTCAGCAAGGGTTTTAGCATCACCAAGAAAATAGCATAAGCGGATGTATTTCCTAAAATCATCAAATTGCCAAGAATAGATTGGTTGGTCCAATGAAAGTCCTTTTGGTAAACTACCAAAACAAGTGCTCCAATGGCACCAAAAACAACCCCTAATATTTGATTTCTATTGAGTTTAGCGTTTAAAAATATAGCGCTAAGTGACATGACTATTAGTGGATTACTAACATGTATGGTAGCTGTGTCAACAGGAGAAGTAAATTGTAATCCGCCAAAAAACAAAAGTTGGTTGAGTGCAATGCCAAAAGTGGCTGCAATGGCTAGTAGGAATTTATCTTTATGTTGTACTTTTTCAATCGGGCGAATAAAATAAATAATAGAAAATAGGAGTGAAGCGCCAATGGTTCTAAAAAACACTAATTGAAAAACATCTAGCTTGCCAACTAAATCTTTAGAAATCCAATAATTTATTGCGAAAATTAAAGTGGCAATTAATAGTGCCAGGTGAGCTTTTATTGAGGAACTCAATGTAGATTATGATTTATTATTGAAACTGGTCATGGTACGTTCTGCTCCGATGGTACAAAAGCTTTTTATCATTTCCACTGCTACATCGTTTCTTTCTGAAATAATGGCTAATTCCTCAGGTCGCCATTGGCCTAATACAAAATCGCTTTGAAAACCACGTGCAAAATCATTCCCTATACCATAGCGTAATCGAGGAAAATTGCTGTGATTCAAATTTTCAATGATGCTGGTCAAGCCATTGTGATTTCCATCGCCACCTTTGAGTTTCATTTTCAGTTTTCCTAAAGGAAGCGCAAGGTCATCCAGAATAGTTAAGCTATTTTCTAGGGAGATATTTTCTTGTGTCAGCCAATATTTGATGGCTTTTCCACTAAGATTCATATAGGTAGTTGGTTTGATTAAAACTAGCACTCTACCTTTATATTTTGCGGTAGCAACCATGGCGTGTCGGCTAATTTCAAACTCAGCTTTAAGATCTTTTGCAAGCAAATCAATTACATCAAAACCAATGTTATGACGCGTGCCTTCATACTCGCGCCCTATGTTTCCCAAACCTGCAATTAAATACTTCATCCTGTTTTAAAAAAAAGAAAGGTGCAATAATTTTGCACCTTTCACTTTTGTATAATAATTGAATCAATAAAATATTAATTCGATCAAAAAATCTATTCGTTAGTAGTGCTTTCTGTTGACTCTTCCGCACCTTCTTCTCCTTCTTTAGCATCATCCTCAGTGCCAGCAGTAGCAGTACGTGTCATTCTAACGTTAACAACTACAGCATTAGAAGTATCAAGTAATTCTGCGTTAGGAACTTGAATGTCTCTAACTTTTACGCCAAAGCCAATTTTTAATTTGGTTACATCAACGGTAATGATTTCAGGCATAAATTCTGGTAATGCTTTTACTTTTAGCTTTGGTAATTTAGTCATTAACTTACCACCTTTAGCAACACCAATAGCTAATCCCTGAGTTTTAACAGGCACGCCCATTACAATGGCTTTATCATCAGCTAATTCAACAAAATCTGCATGATAAATATTGTCTGTAACTGGGTGAAATTGGATGTCTTGTAAAATCGCTTTAAAGCTTTTTCCATCAATGTTTAAGTCAACAAAAGCAATTTCAGGAGTATAAACTAGGTGGCGAAATTCAGGAGCTGCAACAGCAAAATGAATTTGCTCTTTTCCACCATAAATTACACATGGAACCTTGCCCATATTACGCAATGCCTTAGCATCCTTTTTCCCTACGTTCTCGCGACGAGAACCGCTCATAGATACTGTTTTCATAATTTCAAAAATTTATAATTAATAATAATTCAATGCTTTCTGACTCCATTATTTTGGATTTTAAAAGCGTGCAAAGGTATAAATAATTTGTTTTGAGAATAATAATATTTGAAACCTACTTTTTAAGGTTAAAAATTATAAGCAATATTAAAATATACGGTGAAGGATTGATTCAGATTAGACCAACCTGATGCTAATTCAATAGGGCCAACTGGCGATTTCATGGCATACCCTAAAGACCCAGAATATAATAAATTAGAATTAATCAATAATTCTTCAAAGTAAGTGGAGTTAGCTCCAACGGCCGTTTTTAAGAATAAATAATTCTTGGGAAAAAATTCATATCTAAAATTCAAATAGAGTGATGCAAAGTTATTATCTATTTCTGCAGTATAGGGTAGGCCTGGCATGGTGATAAAATTTTGGTATCTTGATTGATTTGAACCGCCAATTACATATGAGTATCCCGAACTAGCATAATTAGTTAATGAACCACCTATAAAAACAGAAGGTACAAACATTATTCTTTTAGAAAGTGGCGTAACCCATCTTAAATCAAGTTTAAAAAATGCAAATCCTGTCCCTATATCCGGCTGAACATAGTCTGCATCTATTTCAAGAAATCGTCCCTTGGTAGGGAAAAACTTATCATCATAGTTGTCAAGCACAAATTTTGTAAACCCTCGATAATAAGTTTTGGTCATTTTATCCAAAGGAATTGCTGATACTTCGGATTTTATTCCAAAAAAATCTACACTTCCCCCCATAATTAAGGCGGCATTATTGGAGTAATTGAAGTAACCAAAGAGGGCCATTTCAGAGAAACTACTAAAATATCGTCCTGTAGTGGAGGTATATGTATCATTATAAGTATAAATAGCACGAGTATGATATTTCGCCGATGTGCCATATCCTAAACGCTTACCACGATCTAACAAATATCTGATTTCCCCAGCTGGATTAGAACCCATTTCTATGGATGCATGCATTTTTGATCCTTTGAATAGAACATTATTAAACGATAATCCTAATTTAACATTAGCTCCAGTTTCGGTATTATAATTGGCTCCTAAGAGGAAAATATTTTCTTCCTTTTCTGTTATGTCGAGGTTCAAAATATAACTTTCATTATCCTTTATGAGTTCATAGTTTATCTTTCTAAAAAACTGACTGCTGTATAATCGATCAATCGCATTATTGATATTTTCAATGGAATTTGCACCTGGAATATTTAATCCCATTCGTCCTAAAACCATTCCTTTGGAAACATTATCCAAACCTTTAATTTTCATTTCAGAAATATGAATAGTATCGACCACCTTCTTGCTCCTTTGAAGCTCAAATTTGACTTTATTATTATACATTACTTTTGAGATAGCTCTTATTTCAGCCAAATATGCGCGAGCGGCTACCTCTCCACGATATATTATGGAATCTATATCATCAAAACTTAAAGCCGAAAGTCCTGTGATATCAGGTTGAATATAAATGTCTACAAGTCGTTTGTTATATTGAAATCTTTCCTGATTATGAAAACTACTAGTTTGATCTAAAATATCCACAATACTAGTAATTTCATTTGCTTTATAAAGTGGAGCTCCCACATCTACACCAATTACAAAATCAACTCCAGATCTTTGTAACATAATATCTACAGGAAAATTATTAACTAATCCGCCGTCAATTACATATTCACCATTAACTTCTACTGGCTCAAAAACAGATGGGATAGACATCGTGGCTCTCATAGCAAGCGCCAAATCTCCACTATGAATAACCATAGTATCTCCAGTTTCGAGTTTAGTTGCAACACAAAAATAGGGTATTGGCAACTCTTCAAAATCATGAATACCGGCTACATTCCAGGTCAATTTATTGATATAATTTAGAATTAATTGCCCAGTCTTTAGGCCCTTCGGCAAGCCAGGAATAATACCATCCATGGGTAAACTCAAAATATATTCATCAAAGGGCTTTTTTTCATCCAACGGTAAATCATCGCGCATAGGTAAATCGGAGAGTAATTTGCTCCAAGGCATCTCTTTACATATTTGTTCAAGTTGAGCCGGACTATAGCCACTTGCGTAAAGTCCACCAATTAAACCACCCATGCTAGTTCCTCCAATATAATCAATATAAACACCTTCTTCCTCAAGGACTTTCAATACACCAATATGCGCCAAACCTTTGGCTCCACCACCACTCAAAACCAATCCAACTCTCAGAGGGACAAACTCTTGATCAGTATTGGAAATCAAGCTATCCTTATCTTGTTGTGCGGTTAATACGATAGAGTAGAATAATAGAAAAAAACCGAATACAATTCTCATACTGTCATAGTATTGATTAATTTACAAAAGTAAATAAATATTGTAAAAAGTTTATAGGAGTGTTAAAATATTAAATAAAGCCTGTATTCTATTATTTAAACCTCTCCTTAGCGTAAAAATCTGCTGCAAAACGAATGTTCTTTTTGTGTAATTTTATCGGCTAATTAATTTGACGTGGTTTAAGGTTTGACTGAGGAATTATTAATCCCCAAACCTACTCCATTACAACCGTTTTTGATTCTTTAATAGTTTATATTTATAACCATGAAAAAACTGCTTACTCTCGTCCTTATTTACTTTATTTTCTCTAGCTATAGTTACGGCCAGCAAATTGACCGACTTCTTCGTTTTCCTGCAATTCACGGAGATACCATCGTGTTTACTTATGCTGGAGATTTGTATTTGGTTACAAAAGCTGGTGGTGAAGCACGAAAACTTACATCTGGTGAAGGTTACGAAATGTTTGCTCATTTCTCGCCAGACGGCAAAACCATTGCTTTCACAGGCCAATATGATGGAAATACAGAAGTATTTAGTATGCCAACTTTAGGAGGCGTTCCAACTCGCTTAACCTATACTGCTACCCTTGGCCGAGATGATATTTCGGATAGAATGGGTCCGAATAATATTGTAACCACATGGACTCCAGATGGTAAAAATATTGTCTATAGATCACGAAAGCAAAGCTTTAATCCTTTTATTGGCTCACTCTATACAGTAGGTAAAGATGGCGGTATGAGTATTCCTCTCCCTTTACCTACAGGTGGTTTTTGCTCCTATTCTGAGGATGGTAAAAAACTGGCATTTAATCGTATCATGCGCGAATTCCGTACTTGGAAATACTACAAAGGAGGAATGGCTGATGATGTATGGATTTATGACTTTGAAACTAAAACTACAGAAAATATTACGAATAATAATGCCCAGGATATTTTCCCGATGTGGTATGGAAATAGGGTATTTTTTATCTCAAATAGAGACCGAATCATGAATTTGTTTTCCTATAATTTAGCCACTAAGGAAGTTCAAAAGTTGACCCAGTTTAAAGATTATGACATCAAGTTTCCATCAATCAACGAGAACCAGATAATATTTGAAAATGCAGGCTATTTATACGTTTATAACATTACGCTTCAGAAACTTACAAAACTTGATATTCGCATTCAGAATGATTTTCCTGACGCAAGAAGTGGATTAGTAGATGCTTCTAAATATATCAATTCTTATAGCATTTCACCACAAGCAAAAAGACTGGCAATTAGTGCTAGAGGTGATGTTTTTTCTATTCCTGTTAACGAAGGTGTGAGCTATAATTTCACCCAAAGTTCAGGGGCTTTTGATAGAAATGTGGAATGGTCGCCAGATGGGAAATACTTGGCTTATCTATCAGACAAAGAGGGAGAATACGATATATATTTAATGGCTAGCGATGGTACAGGAAATACCGAAAAATTGACAAGTAATTCCAAATCTTATAAGTTTGAATTTCAGTGGTCGCCCGATAGCAAGTATATCCTTTGGAGTGATAAAAATATGGATTTGAGTTATGTTAATATTTCTACTAAAGAAGTAACCATAGTGGCTCATAGTTTGGTTTGGGAAATTAGAGATTATGACTGGTCGCCCGATAGTCGATGGATTAGCTATGCTGATAATGAAGGCAAAGGAATGAATCAAATTTATATTTTTGATACACAGACTAAAACTACCAAAATTGTAACCGACAAGTGGTATGAGTCAGGCACGCCTAAATTTAGTGACGATGGAAACTACTTGTTTTTCGTATCTAAGCGAATTTTTGACCCTATTTATTCTGAAACTGAGTGGAATTCAGCATATAGGAATATGAGTAAAATATATTTTATACCCTTACAAGAAGACGCGCTGAATCCTTTATCACCGAAAAACGATCAAGATGAGGCTGTAAAAACAGTTCCTACTGAAGAAAAATCTAAAGAAGTAAATGTTATCATTGATTTTGAAAATATCCAAAATCGAGTTATTGACCTTCCTGTTGCAGCAGGATATTATTGGGATTTGCGCATCATTGGTGATAAAGTTTATTATAATTATTATGCCTCTGGTGTAGAAACTTCATCATTGAAATTTTACGATATAAAAAATAAAAAGGAAACCGAATTGGGACAAGGTTTGTCATATATAATCACTCCTGATGCTAAAAAAATGTTGGTAAAAAAGGGAAATCAAGCACAAGTAATTGACTTGCCAACCTCTCCAATTAAAATGGATAAATCGATAGATTACTCTGGATTAAAAGTGTGGGTAAATAAGCACGAAGAGTGGAATCAGATTTATAATGAAGCATGGCGTCAAATGCGTGATTTCTTTTATGATGTCAATATGCACGGTGTGGATTGGAATGCTATGCGACAAAAATATGCGGTTTTGGTTCCTTATGTGAATAACCGAAATGATTTGAATTATATCATTGGCGAATTAATAGGTGAACTAAATGTTGGCCATGCATATACTGGTGGTGGTGATAGACCTAGTCCTGCTCGATATAAAATGGGATTATTAGGTGCACAGATTTCTAAAGATGAATCGGGGTACTTTAAAATTGATAAAATACTTAAAGGTGAAAATTTCCGATCGGATCTTCGTTCGCCACTTCAGGAGGTGGGTCTCAATGTGGCAGAAGGTAATTTCATTATCTCGGTGGATGGAAAGTCATGCAAAGATTATCAAGATTTCTATGCTATGATGTTTAATAAGGCTGATCAGGTGGTTGCTTTGAAAATAAATTCCATAGCTTCCGAGGAAGGTGCCCGCACTATTATTGTAAAACCCATTGATGATGAAGCTAGTTTGTACTATTATAATTGGGTGCAGACCAATATCGACAAGGTGAGTAAAGCCACCAACGGAGAAGTGGGATATATTCATGTTCCAGATATGGGACGTGATGGATTAAACGAATTTGTAAAATATTTTTATCCTCAGCTGAGCAAAAAAGCGTTAATCATTGATGATAGAGGAAACGGGGGAGGAAATGTGTCACCGATGTTAATCGAACGTCTTCGAAGAGAAATTACCAGAGCCAATATTGCCAGAAACGTTAGTATTCCAAGCCAAACACCAAAGCAAATGATGCGTGGGCCGGTGGTGCTTTTAATCAATAGTTATTCAGCAAGCGATGGCGATTTATTTCCATATAGTTTCCGCAAACACGATTTGGGAACAATTATAGGCACACGAACCTGGGGTGGAGTTGTTGGAATTAGAGGTTCCTTGCCATTTATCGATGGAGGAAATCTTACCAAACCCGAATTTGCTAGCTATTCCTCTGATGGTACTAGCTGGATTATTGAAGGCTACGGTGTAGACCCTGATATTGAAATAGATAATGACCCTGCTAAAGAATATGCTGGCACTGATGAACAACTCAATAAAGCAATAGAGGAGATTTTAAAACAACTGAAAGACTATAAAGAATTGCCCAATCCACCAACATATCCTAATAAAAGCAAATAGTGATGGAGCCCGAAAAACGCATCAGCATAAAAGACTGGGAAGATGAAGATCGGCCAAGAGAAAAAATGCTCTTAAAAGGAAAACAAGCCTTGAGCAATGCTGAATTGGTTGCTATATTATTAAGCTCAGGCAATAAAGAGGAATCAGCGGTGGAGCTAGCTCAACGGATTTTATTATCCGTTGATAATAACCTGATTGGTCTTAGCCGCTTGTCGATTAGTGATTTATCATTATTTAAAGGAATTGGAGAAGCCAAAGCAATTACTATTTCTGCGGCAATGGAATTAGGCCGAAGGCGAAGAGAGGAGGAGGCGATGAACAAGAAAGCGATTAGTTCTTCTAAGGATGCTTTTGAGATTCTGCAAGTAAATTTGTCGGATTCCCCTTTTGAAGAATTTTGGATTTTGCTTCTTAACAGAGCCAATAAAGTCATTGGAAAACATCAAATTAGTCAAGGAGGTGTGGCAGGAACAGTGGCTGATCCTAAACGGATTTTTCATCTTGCTCTTCAAAATTTAGCGTCTGGAATTATTCTTTGCCACAATCATCCTAGTGGCAATATTAAACCTTCAACACAAGATATAAACCTTACCAATAAAATTAATGAAGGGGCCAAATTGTTGGAAATAAAACTATTGGATCATATTATTATAGGAGATGAAACCTATTATAGTTTCGCTGATGATGGTATGATTGGCTAATGTTTACCGAAAAACAATAAATCAATTCATTGCACGGCAAGTTTTTGTATTTTTGGCTCAGATTTTGGTCTATGTCCAATTTTATTTAAAATTCCATATCACCTAAAATATTTTTAATATATGAAAACTATATACGCAAGCCTATTCCTAATATTAATCCTGGCAAGTTGCACAAGTAGCTCAAAATTGTTTCAACAAGGGAATTATGATGCTGCCATTCAAAAATCAGTTAAAAAACTTTTAAAGAAACCAAATAAAGTAGAAGAAATTGCTGTGCTTGAACGTGCTTACCGATTGGCTAACGAGCGGGATCAAAATGTAATTAACGAGCTCCGTATTTCCGGTCAGCCTGATATTTGGGAAGGGATTTTTGCTAGATATTCTAATATGCGTAGACGCCAGGATATTGTTAGTAGATTGCCTTACGAAATTTTGACTCAAATAAATTATGTAAAAGTAGATTATAACCAAGAAGTTGCTGAAGCAAAAAACAAAGCAGCAGCCTTTTATTATGCCAATGGAGCCAAACTGTTATTGGAGGGAGATCGCATGAGCGCACGCAAGGCCTATGATCAGTTTTCGTTTATAAATAAATATTTTGCCAATTATCGTGATGTGGATATGAAAATACAACAAGCCCTTGCCCAAGGAACTAACCATGTCATCTTTCGTATGCAAAACCAAGCAAGAGTTGCTATTCCACAAGATTTTGAAACAGAAATTTTAAAGATTACCCTCAGTTCTCTAAATGTTCGTTGGTTAGAATTCGATTCAAAATTCGATAAAGATATGTACTATGATTATAACATTTATCTAAATCTAAAACATATAGAAGTTTCGCCCCAAAGTATAGAAAACGAAAAATATACCGAAACTAAAAAAGTACCAGATGGATGGGAATATGTTTTGGATAATAATGGCAATGTGATGAAAGATTCATTGGGTTATGATATGAAGCGCGAAAAATATAAAGAAGTTAATGCCTATGTGACATTGACCAAAATGAATAAAAAATCGATTGTTACTGGCACTTTAGATTATTTTGACAATCGCACAGGCCAGTTGATTAAAACCACACCGATAACCAGTGAGTTTATATTTGATTATAAATCAGCAACATTTGCTGGAGTAGAAGCTGCATTAACAACCAAAACAAAGGAGTATCTTAAAAATGGCCCCAAACCATTTCCTACAGATTTACAAATGATTTTTGATACCAATCAGGAAATTAAGCGCGTTGCTTTTGAAATTGTCAAGCGAGATCGGAATTTGTTTTTGAATTAGATCTTTTCTAGAGATATACTAAATATTTCAAATAAAACAAACCCTCATTCCATTACGGAATGAGGGTTTTTGATTTTATGGAGATGTTTACTAATGCTTTTATTTGCACATGGAAACTATTCATTTTGGTAAATCAACAATTGCACTCAAAAAACACAAATATTTATCACAAAATGGTCGTCGAGCTCTCCTACTATTTAAATATTTATTAGCGTTTTCAATTATTATAATATGTCTTAAAATACTAAAAATGAATTAGTTAATAAAAGTGAGTTCAAAGTTTTCATCTGATCATATCTAAAGGAGATATATATCATTTATGGTGCTCAACGTGTTTTTTTCCGCTTTTTATGTTCTATTATTGCCATACCTATTATTAAATAAATAGGCGAGATAAATATGATAACAGTAAGTTATATATTTTGAACGGATATAAATGGACACGCCGGTCAAATTGACCACCCCAGGCCGGTGCAAAGTGACCACCCTTCGCCAGTCAAACTGACCACCCCATAATTTCACCAAAAAAAGAACTTCATCTCGTTGTCAATAATGATACAAATTTACTAATTTTCTTGATTCATAATACTTCGTTTTCTTCTCATAGATTCTCCCTCCAATTCCAAGCGATGTGCTTTATGGATTAATCGATCTAAAATAGCATCAGCAACCGTACGTTCACCTATAATTTCATACCAGGCTTTTACAGGAACTTGAGAAGTAACTATCACAGAACCAGTATTATTACGATCCTCAATTATTTCTAGTAATGTGATTCTGTTTTGACCGTCTAGTGGCTGTAAACCAAAGTCATCGAGTATGATTAAGTGCTGCCTTTGGATTTTTGCCAGTTCACGAAGGTAAGAGCCATCAGCTTTTGCTATCTTGAGTTTTGCAAAGAGCTTTGTGGTATTGTAATAACCTACCCTAAAACCTTGCATACAAGCTTGGTATCCTAGTGCTGTAGCCATATAGCTTTTGCCTGCTCCTGTACTTCCTGTAATGAGAATGTTTTCACTACGAGTAACGTAATCGCACTCGGCAAGTCTTAATAGCTTTGTTCGGTCAATGTTCCTTGCTTGCTCGTACACAATGTCTTCGATAGATGCTTTGTAATGGAAGTGCGCAGTTTGAATGGCACGTGTAATTTTTCGGTTGTTTTTGTCATCCCATTCTGCATCGGTTAAAATCGATACGAACTGATCTTGTGAGTAATCGTCCGTTCTACCTGTTTCGATGGCTGTTTTAAATGCGCCATGCATTCCATAAAGCTTCATTTGCTTCATGCGTGTTAGTGTTGTCTCGTTCATTGTAATTGGTTTTAAAATTATTTATAATATTCTTCCCCTCGGATGTTATTGTGATCGGGAAGAGTGGATTCTTGATTTTGATTTTCGGTATATATATCTAAGTTTCTTTTGAGGATATTGTCTATGGCTTTATAATTATAAACGCCATATTCTAAAGCGCGTTTGCATGCATTTATTAATCGCTCTTTGCCTACTTTCTTTTCCATAGTAAGTACTCCTAAACAGCTTTTATAAGACTGTTCTGGGTGTTGTTTTTGTTCTAAGAGGAATGTGATAAATTTGGCTACAATTGGGTCGATATTGTTTCCCCAGTTAATAAACTTCTGAGGATGCCAATCACTTAAAAATTGATGTGTACTGGGCAAATGCTCTGAGTTTGTTGTGTAACTGTGGGGCTTGTAATTCCTCTTATGCAGCGCAATACGATTGTATTTATGGAAAATTTCAACAAGATCTGAGGTGTAAATTAGCTTAACTTTCTTTTGGATGTATTGGTAAGGTACACTATAATAGTGTTTATCCTTTTTTAGCATAATATGGGCATTCTTAATGACAGTGCCTTCTTCTACCTCCTTTATTTCAAAACGCTCTACAGCCAAGGGAGATAGTGCCTTTTCTTCAATTTCTTTAAAGAGTTCTAACCGAGAATGAGGTCTTGCTGTAAGCTTCATATTATTATGCTTTTCCAACAGTTCCAAAATGGTTTTATTAAGTTCTCTGAGGCTAAAGAAAGTTTGTTCGCGCAGTTCACTATAAATGCGACGATAAAGGATTTTTACAGCTCCTTCTACCAGCGCCTTATCTTTTGGTTTATAAGCTCTTGCTGCTAAAATAGTAGTTCCATAATGTTCTGCAAAATCTTTAAAGTCTTTGTTTATCTGAGGTTCGTAGCGGTTGCTTTTTGTTACCGCTGACTTTAGATTATCGGGTACAATAGCCGCGGGAACTCCCTTATAAAAAAGCAATGCATTTTCAGTACTTTTGATAAAATCCTCTTTCTTTTGACTCATAGAAGCCTCTGCATATGTATACTGACTTGCTCCTAAAATGGCTACGTAAAATTCTACATCCTTACACTCTCCACTCTCTTTATCAACTATTTGTAATTTTTTACCTGCATAGTCAATGTACATTTTATCTCCTGCTTTATGCTCCATATGCATGGCTGGATTGACCTTTTTACTCCAACGATTATAATACTCTTTAAACTGGGATAGGCGATATCCATCTGGATGCTTTTGATTATACTCTTGCCACAATTGCGCTCGGGTTACACCGGTTCTTTTCAACTCCTTCTCCATATAGGGATAGAATGAGTAGGCTTCTTGTAGCTTCTTACTGATCTTTAATTCATTGTCTTTTACAAAGATCGCCTCTAATTCTAAATCACTCTTTTGGATAATATATTCCTCATTAAGCCCTAGTAATTGGCAATGGTTGATATACTTCTTTACAGTATTGCGCGATAACTGTAAATAATTACTAATAAAACTCTTTGACTTCCCTTGGAAGTGCATTTTTAATACTTTTCTTACTTTACTCATCTCGATTGGGTTATTAGCCATTTTCTTGCTTCTTTAGTTATAAAAAAGCCCGAAAATAGTGCTCAACAACGAGGAATGAAAGTTCTTTTTTGGGTGGTCAGTTTGATCCGGCCTGACCTGGTCAATTTACTCCGGCCAGCATGGTCATTTTGCTCTGGCTTGGGGTGGTCACTTTACTCCGGCGAAGGGTGGTCAACTTCAGCGGTTTTTCCACTCCAACTGGCGATAATAGAAAAAAAAGCGAAGCTACATGGCCAAAAAGTGTTGCCTCCAGAACCTATGGTAGTTCTACAGATTTATGGGGAAGTAGCTGGGCTTTGGCTGATATTAAAGGCAATACAAATTTCGGTGTAGAGATTATTGCAAAAGCTAGAAAAGCAAATGCTCAGCCCCAAATTTATACGGTCAAGATTACTGTTTATTATAATCAGTCAATATATTATTCAAAAAGTACTGGTGCATTAAACATTCCTGCAACATGGGTGACAAATGCAGACGGATCAGGTACTACTACTAATCCCAGTTTAAGCGGAGCCAATTGTATTTTTATTATTGCAAACAGGACTACATATACCCTAACTGCTGACCTAACTATTGATGGCACAAATTCTAAATTAGTTGTAGGCAATGGAACAAATGCTATTGATTTTACGATTCCAAGCGGATTTTCCTATACAGGTATAGTTGATGTGGCTAATAACTCAATATTGCGAATTAATAATACAGCTATGCCAACATTGGGGGCATTAGGCACATTTACCACTGTGGGCTTTGGTGCTGCAGGAAGCCAATCTATCCCGGCCAAGTCTTATTATAAGTTATTATTGTCTGGCACAGGCACTAAAACCTTAGCGGGAGCTTCTAGTGTAACGGAAGAATTTAACATCGGTTCTGGCATTACGTTTAGTGATGGTGATAAAAATTGCAATGTAACTAAAACATTAATTAAAGCCTCAGTACATACCTCATCTGGTAGCAATGGAGGCATTATTATGGGAGGAGCCTCTGCTCAAACTATATCTGGTTCAAATAATGGTTTTGGCAATCTTTCTATTTTCAATAGTGCCAATGTCACCATGACCTCGTCAATTACTGTAAACGGAATTTTAAGATTTGCCGAAGGCGCATTAAGTATTGGTGCAAATAAATTAACCATTAATGGAACTACTGTAATTGAAACTGGAACTTTAACTGGAAGCGCAAATTCCAATATTACGATTGGAGGCACTGGTGATATGGGAAGTTTGCCATCATCATTAGCTGCACTAAATAATTTGACAGTTAACAGAACCTTAAATGGGAAAATTACTATTATAAATCCTTTAACTGTAGGAACAATATTGACAATGACTGCTGGTAATATTTATAACGGAACACATGTCATTACGCTAGGCACAAGTACATCTTCTAGAGGAACATTAACACATACATCGGGCTGCATTCAGGCGATTTTAAAAAATACTTTGCAAATGCTACCAATAGTGGAGCATCTGGATTATTTCCAGTTGGAACGACAACTGATTATAGACCAATTCAAGTAAGCTTCACCTCAGCACCTACAGGGGGAACTTATATTACAGCTAGCTGCAAAACAGGAAATCCTGGATCTACAGGCCTGAATTTTGATGATAATGGATACACAATAAATAAAGTTGGCGATGGCTATTATGCTCTTTCAGGTGATAAGACTGGTGGAACTTATACTTGCTCTATAACAGCTTCAGGAACACCTGGTGTTCTGGATTATACTACTTTACATTTAATAAAAAGGCCAGTAAGCGGTTCCTGGACAGCTCCCGGAACTCATGTTACTTGTACAGGTTCCAACACTGTTCCTGTTTTGAGTAGAACTGGTTTAACAACTCTTGGAGAATTTGGCTGTGGTAGTAATACAGCAAATAATACATTACCAGTTGTTTTGCTAGACTTCAATGGCTATAGGGAAAATGAAAATGTTATCCTGAATTGGTCAACGGCAAGTGAGCAAAATAGTCATTATTTTGAGATAGAAAAAAGTTATAATTTGACAGACTGGATGGCGGTTTCCCAATTAAATTCTAAAGGAAATTCAAACACTATCATGAGGTATAAATATATTGACCTTGAAAGTTCAAATTCCACAGTTTATTATCGACTTAAACAAGTAGATTTTGATGGAAAATATGAATATTTTAAAGAAATTAGCATCTTATCCTTAACAACAAGAACAGTTAGTATTTATCCTAATCCTATGATTAGTGGAAATAATTTATCTGTAGTCATTAATGATACCGATGATATAATCAATTCTGTTATTGAAATTTATAGCTTAGATGGCAAAAGAGTTTTATATTTTGTGCCAAATAATAAAGATGGCAAAATCATTATAAATACATCAAGTTTAGCCAAAGGCACATATATGATAAGTGTTAAAAACGCTAATAAAACTGAAGTGCGCAAGCTCTTAGTTTTATAATTTGACTATACATTTAAAGAAAAAGCCCTTATCGCGAGAAATCGTGATAAGGGCTTTTTAATGAGAGCCGTGATTGAAAACTAAAGACAAAACAAGCTAAATAAAGCTCTCCGGGTTTTTGCAAATAATTCGACTCAATATTTCTTAAAAATGCTTATCTTTGGTTATTATTTAGAAGAAATATAGATGCCTTATAAATAATAGCTGCTTTTTTAGCTAAGTGTCGTTTGAATCATTAACAAGAATAATCCAATATCACTTTGAATATGAGTAATAAAACTAAACAAGATACAAAAACTGATGATATAAATATCTTTAAGGAGTCGCTTATTATTGGTCAGACATACAAAGATGTGCTCAGTAAAAAAGACCTTTGGAAAGAGATAGCCGAATTGTATCATGGTGAATTCAAAATTAAGCAAACAATTAGTAAAGATATTAGTTCATTCCGTATGGAAATCCCTTATAAAAATCACTTAATTATTTTAACAGAATCCGATACTAAGCCACTGAAATTTGAAACTGAAATTAGATTAAATATAACATTTGAATTTAATATTAGTTGGGAAGATAATTTTGAACGGATATTAAAGCTTTTTGGGAAACATGATATAAAAATAGGAGACTTAGAATTTGATAAACAATATTTAATTCAATCAAACGATTCTGAATTAATCACTAAGATTTTAAACTATAAAGCATTAAGCACAACCTTTTTGAAATACAATATATACTTGATGAACTTAGAATATATTCACAAGAACGGATTACACAAATTAATGGTTGTAAAGGACAGGAATACCAAGAATAAAGAAATAATGATTGAATTAATTGAAATACAATTTAATGTCATTGACTTTTTTAGCAATGAAAATATATTGCACAATTAAGGCTTAGAAAAAAATTAAGATCTCTAGAGATTTTTTAAAGCAAATTATTCCTTCAAGAAATAAGACCCTAATACTTTATCTCCATTAAGTAAACATCTGGATTAGATAACTTCTGAATCACAGGAAATTTCTCAGGATATTTGTTATAAAGCGGTATAAAATATTTCTGGCTAAGGCCATCTCCGTAAATAACAATATGAGTATAATGTTCCTCTTTCATTTTTGCTAATGCTTCATCTGGGTCGTCAATTTTTACAATTCCTTGCACGAAATGGTCAGAATATAGATGAAATAGCATGGGTTTGCGACAAAGTATAATGACGTCTTCGGGCAAGTTATTTTTGGTCCAATTGGCCATTGCAAAATAGTTTTTGTATAGAGGTTCTATGTATTTTTTAGATTCCTCATTCAGACTTTTTATTTTGGGAAAAAGCACAAAAATAAATATCAGGAAAAAATAGGGGAGAACCCGCTCAGCTTTTGTCAAATCAATTTTTAAAAAGGTTAACCCAACTAAAATAAGAGAATAAATTCCATAAAAGAAGAGGAAAATTAAAAGTGGAACTATGGGCAACATAAAGCGTATTCCTGTCCATACGGGTGGCCAAATCATCAAAATAGCGAATGTGGCTAAGATATAACCTGCAATGGCAATTTGATATTTTTTCATTTTGTAAATTCCAAAACCAACGAGTGCTAAAATGAGTATTCCGGCCATCCATGAGCCAGCCTCATAATCGGGCTGATTGCCAAATAAGGACGCAGGAATTTCGCTGGTCATATAGCGGCTAAAGTTTTCAGTAAATCGATTCATCCAATCACCTATTCCGCTCATCTCGCCTTGGGCTCTGTCGTAATAGTTTTTATATTTTAGGGCAGCTTCATATGGCGAACCTCCAAGGCTGCTATTGCGCAAATACCAAGGAATAATAAGGGCTACAAAACCTATAAAAGTTGAGGCAAGATACTTCCAATTTTTTTGAGATAAATAATAAACGAAAACGCCACCAAAAAGTGCAATTCCTTGTGAACGAATATGATAAGAATATACTATGGCAAATATCATGAGGAAAAACCAATAGTTTTTCCAAGGGGCAATATCAGTGTTTATTTTTGTGAGGGCAAGCAAAGCAATGGAACTGAAAAATATAAATGGTATTTCGCTCATCATCCATGTGGAGTACTGCAGCAGATAATAGTTGAAAAGCATTACCAAGGTCAGCACAAAACTAAGGTGAGTACTTTTGCTAATTTGTCTAAAGAAGAAAAATAAAATGACTAATGAGAAATAAAACAATACGCCATTGGCAATTTTAATGGTAGTTATATCTTCTCCAAAAACTTTCATAGTAGCTGCAATAAAGAAGCTATAACCAGGAGGAAAGGAATTTACTTTTGTTTGTTCAACAACATGTGCATTCACGTATCCATCTCCGTGAGCAATGGCTTTCCCAAAAACATAATAGTTGGCATTATCGCCAAGAAATGCAATTTTTTTATCAAAAATATGATTGTAAGTAGGGATAAAAGCAAAAGTAAGAATCAGCAGATAAACAATTATTTGCATCCTGTCATTAGGGATTTTTAACTTGCCATCATTCGATTTAGCTGAAGGTGTAGCAGGATTAATGTTTTTATTAGGAGTTGATTTTCTGGATTTTGTATTTGAATTTTGCTTCATAATTCGAATAAATAATTAATAGTATCAAAAATATGTTGTCATTTTTGTAGAAAAAATTAGGGGTTATTTCTTCTTATAAAGCGAATATAATTAAGTTTAATGCGTCTAATGAGTTTGTATTTGAGCCAGCTTCTTCCCCAAAGTATATTTGCCCAAGCTCTTTCGTGGAAATAGTAAATAATCATTTTAGAAACTGCCTCAATTCCTACAGCAGCAGTTATAACCTCTATGGCCACATCTTTGCCTGCAGTATAATAAAATATGAAGAAAGTGGTAAGGCTTGCAATGATGCGCCAACTAATCGCTTTTGCAATTGATCGAGCCGGACTTTCTTTGTTAATAGATTGTTCGTTAGGTACTTTTACACCATCAATTTGCTCAAACTCCCCGTCTTTAGCTCCAATTCTTACCTTTTTCATATATTAAAATTTAAGTGCTACAAAGATTATAAAAAAAACCTCAGTTAATGTATATTATTTTTTGTAAAATTAATTGATTATATTGTTCACTTAGGGTTTTGTGAATATGCTAAAATGGGAAAATAGATTGCTTGTAGAATATACGAATTGAATAGTTGAAATAATAGTCATATGATGTCAGCTTGAAAACTAAGTGTTCTTGTTCAAGTTGTCAGAAGGTGTTGTTTTTTAACTACTATTTTTGTGAAGTAGGTGTGATTATAAATTAAAAAGTGTTGTCGACTTTCTGCAAAAATATTCTTTTAAATTTAGCCCTAGTTTAGAGTAATGTTTAAAAAATTTGGATTCTAGCTTGAAAACAAAATAATTTGTACTTTTGCCTTCTTATTTCCGTAAACTAAATTTATAATTCATTCAAACAATAAAGAATCAATGTATAAGTACTTCATAATATTATTAGCAAAATACTAATTCGGAGCCATATCAATAATTGTAATCACCTCGGAAAGATCAGCATTACAATAAATCAGATGCAATGCTTTTAGTTCAGTTAATATTTTGCGCAATTTTGCATCCGTAAATTCGAGTTTTATATTCTTTAAAGCCTCCAGCAATTCATCAAAAGTACATACTTTCTGATTAGCTGCTTTTAAAGTATTCCAGTAGTCAATATCTTTAAAATCAATTTTTTGAATCTCTCGGCCGTTTAAGTATTCTACATAATTTGGAATGCCATCCTTTTCTGATAATTTGTATGTAAAGCGATTGTTGATATAGAAGTTTTCTTTTTCAAACAACTTATCCCATTGTGCTGAATTCTCGACTTCGGTTTTTTGCCATCTAAATAAACAAAACCGTTCTTTATGATTTGAGAAATGTTCTGGCAATAAATAAGCTATTTCATTTTTATCATATTTTTCTTTTTCCTCTTCCGAAATCATGGTAAAATATTTTGTCATCTTGGAAATGACCAAAGTGGCATAATCATGAAAAAGCGAAGCCTCGGTGCCATTATAGAAGAAACGTAAGAAGTGTAGGTTTTGCATGCTTTCAATCACATCCTCTTCTGTTTCATCAATGATTCCTTTGATAATATTTACCAAAGGATCCATGCCAAATTTCATAGCATATTTTACAAAAAAGATATTATTAGAAAAGTTATTACTCTTTTCCATTTTACTCAAAAGGGAATCAGTAATTCCGTCATAGCCAATAAAAATCTGGGTAAAACCAGCCAATTGCATTTTTTTTAATAGAGCTGCATTTAGTTTTTTATTTGGAATCATTTCCGCCCAAAACTCATAATCATAATTATAATTATTACTGGATTCGATAATCAAATCAAGTAATTTTTCAAAATGTGCTGGACTAGCAAAAATATCGTTATCTACAAATAAAAAACATACACTTCGATGTTTATCAGCAATGTGTTCAATCTCATTTACAATACTTTCTGGACGGCGAGCGCGGTATTTATATCCCTTATTATAATCGCAAAATTTGCATTTATTCCATGAACAAGCTCTTGTTGAATTGATTGGAATAATGATTTTGTATTTTTTATTGGGTTCAGGATATGTGCGGAAATAATCTATATAATCAGGAAATATATAATTTTCTAAATCTAAATATTCACTTGCGGTTGTTAATGATACTGTAATTTTATTCTGATATCGATATACCAAACGAGGAATAAATTCAAAATCAGGGCTTTCAAGCTGCAACTGTTTCGATAATTTTAAAAGCGGATATTCTCCTTCTCCCCATGTTGCAAAATCAAAATGTGGATTAAGTCTCAAAGCTTCCAAAGCAGCATCTCTGCTTCCAAAACCGCCCACAATAATTTTTGTATTTGGAGATATTTTCTTTATTTCTTCCGATAGAATTATTCCAGGTATCCATTGATGAAATTTGGAACTTATTCCAAAAAGAAGGATTTCGTCAAAATTTATTTTTGATAGTTGCTGATGGATTGTATCATAGATTTGAGATTTAGATTTTTCCAATAAATCAATATAATAATTCTCACCTTTGGTATTGTATTCTGGCAGTAAATTTTGCAGCAAAGCAAGTGCTCTGCTATTGCCTATTGAATTGTTGCTGTGGTCATTCAGTATGTCAAGAAATGAGAGAATTGTCGCTTCTGTATTTTCGCTTTTTTCTACAGGTATTATCGATTTGAATAAAAAATTCCAATATTTCACTTCTGTTTTGAAGCCCTTGGATTCCATAAAACTTTTCAGAATTGACAAAGCAGCAGATGGAGTATATATATCTGCTGGTGGTAAGTAATTTAGTAGGATTTTATGTGTCAAATCGATTGTTTTTTATACCTATTTTCATTAGTACTTATCATTAATTCCGTTTTTGTTGTCAAGTCTAATCTGCATCAAACAATTCCTGCAATCAAACTTGAGAATATATTTTCTATTCTGATCTTCCAGATAAAGTGGCTCTTTTGGGGCTTCTTTTACCTCTTGAAATCGTTCGCAAAAACCTAATTCATACTTGATACAATATCGCGTGGTCATCAAAAGCTGATCATCTTTTGGGTTGCTAACTTCCAAAGCCTTTTCTTGTTGTATAACTCCATGTTCCTTATAGAACTGCGCGGCCTTGAAATTGGAAATATTCTCAGAAAAATCGACTTCCATCTTAGTAAAATCGATTTCTCCTCTTGTTGCAGTAGTGTCTTTTCTTGCAAAAGTAGAGATACGTAATTGCTCATGCTTCTCAAAAAGTTGTCTTCGAATTTCATTCAATTCTGATATTCTAAAGAAATAGGCAGCTTCACAATTAATATTTACTTCTTGAATATCAAACATCGAATTACCACTTTTCGAAAGCTGGGCAACCATATTTTTGGAGGCTGATTCTTTATTGGTGGCAATTTCGGGCAAAATTGAAATAGTAAAAATCGAGCTAAGTTGGTCTTCATCAGTCATTGTAAATTGGAGCTGATTATTTTGCTCAGTAAGTTTAATAGTTGCTGATACTTTTCGAATCGATTGATCGGATTCTAGCTTTTTATTAAACTCGTGATCATGATTTCTATAAAGAATAAGTCCAGGGCTTAGTTTTGATAAGTCATTGATAAATATCTTATTGCCTAAAACTTTCTCAACTCTTTTTCCAACTAATTCTTCCTGACTAATAAAACAAAGGCCATCACCATTATTCAAAGTTTCATCAGACTTTATGGTGATATAATTTGCTCCAATATGATTAACGACGCCAATTTTTTTGCCCATGGATTTTGGAGTGGCACTGTTTATCAATCCTTGTTCTCTTCCTGATAAAAAGTAATTTGAACTTTGTCGATTAAAGCTTCTTTCGGGATCTGGTTCAAAAGTGATTTTTGTTTTTCCTGAAGAAGATTTCTGAAACTCTTTATCAATTATAAATATTTCGTCCAGTTTTTTTCTATAATAACTGACCACATTTTTTACATAATTTTGATCTTTCAGTCTGCCTTCAATTTTTAAACTTGTAACTCCTACTTGAATTAATCCTTTGAGTTCATTACTAAGATTGAGGTCTTTCAAAGAAAGTAGGTGACTATTTAATACAATTTTATTACCTTCAGTATCCACTAAATTATAAGGATGGCGACACATCTGAGCACACATTCCTCTATTGGCGCTTCGTCCTGTAATCGTCTGACTGAAATAGCATTGCCCACTTAAACTGACACATAAAGCACCATGAACAAAATATTCTAATTCGGATTTTGTATTATTTCTAATCTTTTTTATTTCTTCAATTGAAAGCTCACGTGCAAGCACAATACGTTCGAATCCAATGTCATCTAAAAAACGAATTCTGTCTGTATTATAATTATTGGTTTGTGTGCTGGCATGTAAAGGAATAGGAGGGATACTCATATTTAAAATGCCCATATCTTGAATAATCAACGCATCTGCTCCAGTATTGTAAATCTCATGAATCAACTTTTCAGCATCTTCTAGCTCATGATCGTATAAAATTGTATTAAGCGTCACAAAAACTTTAGCTTTATACTTATGGGCATATTGCACTAGCCTTTCAATATCTGCAACGGAATTAGAAGCTGCAGCCCTTGCTCCAAATTTATCTGCACCAATATACACTGCATCAGCGCCATAATTAATGGCTACCATGCCCGATTCCAGATTTTTTGCTGGCGCTAATAGTTCTATTTGCTTCATGTGGTTTAAAAATGCAAAGGTAATTTCTTTTATGTAATCAAGATGGCTTATGTCCTTAATTGGTAAATTAAACTATCAAAAGAAAATATAAGTTTTTTAGATTCTATTTTATTACACCATTCTTAAAATAAATCTGTGCGAATTATAAAAGATGGTGCTCCGTGTTAAATGCAGCAGAAAAACAGGTAACTTTGTATATGGGAATTCGGGTTGTGAAAAACATATTTTTCTACATAAGAACATTGCCAAACTATTTGAAAAATACTATAAAACAAAACTAAAAAATAAACTACTCATGAAAAAGATTCTACTTCTATTATTATTTTGTCAATTCCTAATACCGCAAAGAACTAAAACAGATTGGCATACTTATTCCAAAGATGTAATATTCACAATCGAGAAAATCACGCATACTAAAATAGCTGAATATGGCAACGCTGGTAGTCATATGTATATTGCAAAAAAAGGAATGCATTTTAGAGGTGCATGGATAGATTTTACAAACAAATCCAGTGAAGATGTTATTATTGATTTTGAACAGATTTTTCTTTTAGATAGCAAAGGCCAAAAATATCCTGTACATAGAGTATCCCAGGACTTGAAATTGACTGGTACTTCCCAAAAATACAAAATGAAACTAAAAGCTGGAAAAACTAGAAGGTTTAATGTCGGTTTCTGGCCAGCTATTGAAAAGTCTGATAATGAGAATATTATAATGATAAATGGTCAATCTATATCTTATAGTTACTTATAAAACTATTAATTTTCTTAGTAGATTTTCATTACGATAGTCGTCCAAAGTTCAAATAGTATATGCAATTTAGGAATATTAAATAGTTAGTAAAATGTGTTTTACTGTCGTTCTATTTACTTTATTATTTCAAAAATACAAAGCTAATTTCTTATATGTAAACCTATTTATTATTATTTTGAGATTCGATATTTGAAATCGTATGTTTATTGATATTTATAAATCTAGAATACCTGTTTGGCTTTTATCAAAGATATTAAAATATATTTCTCATTATTCTAGCTAAATATATATCTTTGTAAATCAAAATTAACTAATTATGAGTAGAATACTGCTTCTTTTATTTGTTATCATTTCGATGACGTCTTGTATGAAATTGAAACTTGATGATGCCACTCTCAATACAGGACATAAATCAGCTATTTCCTATAAAGGCAATGGATATGTGAAAATTCTTTATTACGATAAATCTAATAATTTAGAAAATGTGGTCATTGACGGAGAGATCGACTGGCGTGAAGTAAAGGATGTTGAAATTGGAGATACAGTTACTTATTATATAGTGGCTTATTCCAATAATGTTAGCTTTTTGAGAGTGTTTTCACAAGATGGTTATAAAGATGATAAACAATATAATTTATCACAAGGCCAAATGGTAGTTACTAGCTATATAATAGAAGAGCTTACAAATTAAAATATACCTCCTATACCCAATTTGAGTACGAAAATGTTGGACCTGAAATTTTGATCTAATACGAAATTTTTAAAAGTACTATTTTCTGTAGCACCTGGGCTAAAATCATTAATAAGAAAATTACTTACAGGGTTGTATAATGTTAACCCAAATTGGGAGCCTAATGTTATTACAATAGAATTATAAAGTATTCTTCGATAACCTAATTCTATACTGAATCCATAATTTACAGCCGCAATATAATCTTGGCTATAACCGGGAAAAGAATATGGATCAATATTTGATTTTGGAGTGCCATTACTATAATAATCCGTTGATTTATTACGAATCATGAAAAGGTGTAATCTTACGAAATTTCCTAAGGGTGCAATAGTTTGTCTACTATAAAAATTGCAATTGATTGAGTAAGTATTTGAAATCATATTGAAGCCAGAATAATCGAAATACTCATCGGTATAGCTCTCATTGTATTGGTTTTTCTCAAATTGATAAGCCAATCCTAAGCCAATTTTTTTGGAAACAAGAAACTCATAATTTCCACCATATTTCTTCCATAATTTCTCCTTTTCAACTATCAGCCTGTAATAACTCCCCGATAGTGCAAAATCCGCAGAAAGGATATGCTTTTTGCCCATATACCCATTACTTTGTGCGTGGCTACTGAAAGATATAATGACTAAAGTAAGTACTAATAATATTCTCATAATAATCTAATTTATAATCATTTATCTTTGCTTTTTTTGATTTCATACATAATCTGATAATTCAAATTATTTAAATAGTCAAGCGAAGGTGGACCAGTAATATTAATTTCATTCATTAAAAGATTCTCATTGGTTTCCAAATCGACATAAAAATATACCTGATATAGAAAATTATTGTTATTGATTAAATTTCTAAATCCAATAGGAGCAATCTGGTAAAGAATTATTGATTCAAGGATAGTTGTAACTGCAGATACTGCAGAGCCCATTCTCTTTTGGGATATCATACCAGTAGCTAAAAGGTATTTTAAGTCATGCCTTCTCGCAATGGCTTCTATATAATATGATTGCCAAGGAACTCCAAAATGACTTCCTACCATGTCAACCATTGTTGCGTATTCGTCCACCCACGAATTTAATAATGCTAAATCATTAAACTTATCGGTTTGTCCTTCATGAATTTCATTGATGTCAAGCACACGCATATTCATGGATGCTTGTTGGGACGAATTTTTTATGGATTGTAATAATTTAGTTTTTCCATCAATTGATCTCATTATATCCAATTTGTCACCCAAAACATGAAAATAAATAGGATTGACAAGGATAAATTTATTTTTATAACTAGCATAGTTGCTGTCAAGCATAAATATTTTTTCCTGCTTTAAAGTTTCAAATGCAATTTTAAATTCAGGCTCCATAGATTCAGTAGTTAATACTCTTTCATAGGGATTACTATCAACTGTTTTTGTTTTATTATCTTTAGAACCAAATAATTGAAGATATTTTTTATCGTAACGTATCTTATCATACTTCGACATGGCATTATACTCCTCATCGCTAAGTTTGATAAAATTAGACTGTTCAATCGAATCTAAATGGTTCAATGGAGGAGCTGTAATCATACTAAAAGAGAAATCTAATTCTTCTGATAATTCTTCAATAGCAAGTGAAAGTATTTTACTCATGAACTTATCTTCAGGATATTCTTTATAATAATTCCAAAGAAATTTTACTGCCAGAGCAGAAATGGTTTTTTCATCCACTTTATGGAAAAAGTAAGTGACAGACTGCAGATTCCCTTCTATTTCTTTATATTTTCCTATTATATCTTTTACCGATTTTTTATCCTTAAAGATAGCAACGGCGTATAGGCAATAGGCCATATTTTTTTTGAGAAATGCATTGTCTGGATATTTTCTTAAAAGTAAGTAGGAGTTATAAAATGCGCGGTCGTATTCCATTTCGCTTGTAAGAATATTACTCATTTCGAAACGAGCCTGCTTTTGAAGTTTATAAAATTCCTCTTCAGAAACCAGAAATTTAGCCGTATTGATGTTTTCTTGACTTGTCACAAGATCAATCATCATTCCACGACGTTTCTTAATATTGGGATGTGTTGAGTTTTTATCGTTATAGTTTTCGGCATTTGATATAGGATCTACTGATTGCAGTATATAATCTTTGTTCATTGTAAAGTTCTCATCATCAAAAAAAGTGGTGTCAAACTTAATTTCGTCGAAAGGTAAATTGGAATACAGCAAAACATCAAAAACAGAAAGTGCTTCGTCAAAGCTATATTTTGTTTTAGCAAATGCTTCAATAAATCCCAATGAATCAGCCATCATTTCTTGACTTCGAGAATACTCTAAAAGCAAATCCATTTGCATTGATTCATCTGAATTTTTATACAAAGTATAACTTCTGTCTGATTCAATTTCTTTTTCATATAGCTCAAGTGAATGCTTATAATTATAATGTATAAGTTCGTGAGCAATAATATATGCAAGCTGGGCTTCATTTTCGAGTTGAGCGATAAGTCCAATATTTATAAAAATAATTCCTGCATTGGATGTAAATGCATTTACCGAGGCTGATTTTACAATATAAAATTGTACGGTATCCTTAATATCTGGAAAGTATTGCAGAACCGATGCTCCCACTTTGTCTACATATTTGTTAAGATCTGTGCCAAAAACAATTTTACCATTTTTGAGCAAATAGTCAACATAGAAGTTGGTCTTAGAGTTAAATTTACTATACTCTTCTTTTGATAAATTTACTTGGTTTTTATCATAACTCGAATTAGCATATTCGATTTTCTCATTTGTAAAAGTGATAAATACCTGTGGAATATCTCCTTCAGATTGAATAGCCTGGTAGTCTTCTTGGGCAAAAACATTTCCTAAAAAGCAAATTAGTAAGCTAATAAGTAATAATGATTTATACATTGTGGTTTTCCTGTTTTCATTTAATTTTACAAAAGTAAAAAAATAACGATACGAATTATAGATGGCAACTAGTTTTAAATAAATATTATTAAAAAAAAAGCCTTTCTCTTTGGAGAGTAAGGCCTATCATTGAAATTTTATATTAATACCTAGTTCGTGTTGAAAAAATTAAATCCTTGTGGTGCAGTAATCGGATTATTTTGCGTTTTATGAGCAGCGGTAGTTGCTGTAATATAATACTCATAGGTTTTTCCCGCTTCAAGGTTATTAAGGCTTGTTTTGTAGTAATTTGCCTCCGCGCATTCTTCCAATTGGGCTTCGGCCCATTCTTCAGTTCCTTTTTCTCGCCACATGAGCAACATGGTACTTCTGAGTAATCCCGCATTGCTATAATCAATAATATTTGCTTCAAAAGTATAATTTGTGCCCTCTTTTATAGCTCTTTTAGTCATTGCAATATACAACATCTGAGGATCCCACATAGCTCTGGTCCTACAGTGTAGTGCGTCGCCATCTTTCCATCCAAAACCATTAGCACGTCGCACTAAAACACGTGGATGCAAGATTGGTTCTTCATGCACTTGATATAGAAATCCTTTGATTGTATAGCCAGGCATGGCATCTTGCCATTGAACTAAAGCAATAGAATCTTGGGCAATTCCAAAAAGTGGCACATATACATTTTTATTGATAATTAATGAGTTTGAATAAGCGGCCAATCTTTCTTCTGTATAACGTGCGGTATTTAAACGGATAATCTCGTATGGCTCACCATCAGCATTTCTCAATTGCGACAATTCATTATTTACAATATCTTCATATATTTGATAAAGTTCATGGTCAGCTGGTGGCTGCATCACAATAAGTCGATTGTTTTCAAGCATTTTTAAATAACAATCTATATGTTGAATTCCGCTGATTTCAAAATTTGAAATAAAGTTATACTTTTCAATGCCTAAATCTTGGCGGACCTTCTCGATAAATTCATCTTCACTTACGCCAATATAATTATTCTCATTTTTAATAATACAAGTTGATAATGAGGTTTTACGTCCATCCATAAATACATTTCCACCGGTATAAGTGAATGGAAGGTCAATTCTTCCATAACCCATATATTGGGCAATATCAAGCGGTGTATCATCGTCGTCAATTGTTAATACAATCTTGCTTTTACCAGTGACTTCGTCTTTTTCGGTGAACAAAAACTCTAGTGAATCGTTACACCCGATTGTTGAAACTGGCGTGCTATATTTATACTGTCCGTCTGCCAATCGCATTGTTCCGATACTATCGAAAACAGCAAATGCACCCCAATCACGTGCCCACCACGAATCGAGTCCTTGTGCAGAAACGATAAATTCGACCTGATTTAGGTCTATATTCCATTTAGTGAGCCATTCTTTGGCAATTACAATTTCTTCATCATTGGGAACCATAACATATAATTTGGCATCTTTTGCCAACTCAATGATAAGCTGATGTGGTAAATCTAAAGGCCAAACGACAATAGTTCCAATAGCGGGTTCCCATTCTGCAGCTACACGATTTGTCGAATGTTTGATAGCTCCTTGCTTAATTATTTCTGCCTTTTTTTCATTTCTGCCACATGACGCTATGATCAACGCAAAAAATATGATTATAATTTGTAAACGTACTAGGTTCATAATTAAATTATTAAATGAATATGAAGATAAGTTTTTAAACCAATTGGTTTGATTTGAAAACGGAATTTAATATGCTCAAAAAGATTTGTTTTAGTCTACAAAAATACGATTAATTCAATAACTTGGCAGAAATTTGTTTTTGAGTCTGTCATATTTTATCCATGCACTAGAAGTAATTCCAACCCAAAAACAGCGTACTTTTGCCATCCTAAAATTAGAATTATGATATATAAAATTGGTGATCGAGTAAAATTTATTGCAGAAGAGGGTGGAGGGATAATTCGCTCTGTTATAGGTATTAACCTCGTTAATGTTGAAACAGAGGATGGTTTTGAAATCCCAACATTAACTCGTGATATTATTTTAGTAGCTCCTACAACAGCTGCTGAAAGGCTGTTTGTAAATGATATTGAAGAGGAAACGAAATCTGAAAAAATTATTACAGAAGAATCTCCAAGTATTAGTATGCCTGACCAAATAAGTCAGATGAGTAGTTTAATCGTATACCCATCAGACCGAAAGCCTGAGTTATTTCATGTAAGCATTGCATTTGTTCCTCAGCAGCAGCACATGCCTGTTGTCGGTGAGTTGGATATTTATTTAATGAATTTTTCTTCCCATGAAATTCTATTTAGCTTTCATATTCAAAATGAAGAGGTTATTCAAGAAGCGAGCTCTGGAAAAGTAGCTGCTTTTTCGAAATGGCTCATTAAGAGTATAGCTCGTGAAGACTTAGAAGCTTATCTCAATGCTCATATTCAAGTACTTGTGCTTCAATATGAAAGCAAGATATTGCTTGCGCCAATTAGTAGTGAAATGCAGATTAGAGGCAGTAAGTTTTATAAGGATTCAGCTTATCAGCGAAATCAATTTTTGCATCAAAATGCTATTTTATACCAATTGTTTGAGTTTAGAAATATTCCTATTATTAGTCAACTTAAAGCAGGCGAAGAGGCCGAACTTCATCAAACAAAAGCTAAAATTGCTAGAAAAAGTGATGAGATTTTAAAGCATAAAACTGAAAAAGATGAGGCTGTGGTTGATATGCATATTTGGGAATTAGTAGATGATCATTCACGCATGACCAATGGTGAAATGTTAAATATACAATTGGGATATTTTTCAAAATGCCTGCAAAGTGCTATTGATCATAATTTTAAAAAAGTAGTTTTTATTCATGGAGTTGGAACAGGAAAACTAAAGGAAGAGTTGAAACTGCTTTTAGATGAAATGGATTATGTCAAATACCGACCAGCAAGCATGGCGGAATTTGGTGTTGGAGCTACTTTGGTGGAGATTTCAAATTTGGGGAGTTCGATGTATTAAGGATTTTCAAATCAAAACCATAGCAAGAGAATGATGGTTAAAAACTATTAATCATGGGCTTTTAATCGATCACTGTATTCTTTTGATTTCATAAAAACTGGAAAAATAAAGCTAGGAACGGGGTCATAGCCTTGAGTTCCCCATGGGTGACAGCGACCAATTCGACTTGCTGCCATTGCGCCACCTTGAAATAAGCCATGCATTTTTAAGGCGTGTAAACTATATTCGGAACATGTAGGATAATGGCGACAGGAAGCAGGTGTGAGTGGCGAAATGACATAACGATAGAAATGAATTGGCAAACTCGCCAACTCCACCACTATCCGTTTACCATTAATATTTCGCTTCATTAATCTACTGTTTTAACTCCCAACTAGTAACTCCCAACTCATAACTCATAACTCCCAACACTAAGTACTCCAAGTACTCCCAACGCCAAGTACTCCCAACCTAATTAAACCCTCGTTTTTTCTTAATACTTTCATAGGCCTCATTTAGCTTTTGAAATTTCTCCTCAGCAGCCTTTTGAAACTCCTCACCTAGATGACTTACTTTGTCAGGGTGGTATTTAACAGCCATTTTTCTATAGGCTTTTTTAATCTCCTCTACGGAGGCTTTTTCGTTGATTTCTAATATTTTATATGCACTGCCAATTTCTTTTACAAACATAGCCTTGATCGATTGATAATCAGAACTACTAATGCTAAGATAGGAGGCGAGTTGATGAAGGAGTGCTTCTTCACGACTATCAATATGGCCATCTGCTCCAGCTATTCCCCAAAGATAATGATATAGTTGAAGTCTGGATGAATGGTCCATAAACTGTCGAATTTGAGTTGCAACTTGTCGCACAGGAATCTCTTGTTGAAGAATTTGTCTCAATTGCAAAACATATTCTGCCGCAGTTTCTTGGCCAAACTGACGATGCAAAAAGCTCTTAACAAAATCTAATTCCGATTTGAGAACTTTACCATCGGCTTTCATTACAGCAGCACTTAATATCAGTAAACTAGCTGCAAAATCACCACCCATTGTTTGTGGCCTTGAGCCACTATTTATATAAGCTTGATGTTGACTTTCATGTGAAGTCTTGTCAAACATACTTCCCACTGTAAAGCCTAAAATTGCACCAATAGGCCCTCCAAAAGCCCATCCTAAACCTCCACCAATCCATTTTCCGAATCCAGCCATATCTTTAAATTAATTTTTTAAATAGTTTTGCAAAAGTACAGAATATCATAAGTGATACTTATCTGATTTGTTAAAAATATATATTGATAAATTAGTCTTTGATATTTAGATTTTTATTTGAATTACATAAATTCTTCCTACTCTTTTTTTCTACCTTTGTGCTTTATTCAAAAATGGATTTCGATGAAGAAAATACTCATGGTTTGTTTAGGAAATATTTGCAGATCACCTATGGCTGAGGGAATTGTGCGTGAAGAGTTTAGCCATAGTGGCATTGATGTTCAAATAGATTCAGCAGGTACTGCAGCCTATCATGTTGGCGAGTCTGCAGACCATAGAGCTCAATTTGAATTGGCAAAACATGGAATTGATATTTCCAAGGAAAGGGCACAAAAATTTGTAGCAGCTCATTTCGACGAGTATGATTATATTTTCGCAATGGATCAATCCAATTATAATGATATTTTGCGCTTATCAAAGAATGAATCCCAAAGAGCAAAAGTAGATATGTTGATGAATTTGGTTGCTTCTGGTGAAAATATTTCTGTTCCAGATCCCTATTATGGTGGTGATGAGGGATTTCGCCATGTATATAAAATGATTAAAAGTGCCGCTGAGGTTTTGGTGGAAAATTTTTCTGGTTCTCATTCATAGGTATATAAATTTGAATTAGTTAATCATTATGGTTTGATTTAGAGAGCCTTTGGAATGTCTCTTTCATTTAATTTTATAAAATGCATTTTTTTAAAAAAACAAAATATCAAGCGTCGGGTTCCTTATCTAAATTGGCATTAGTTCGTTTCAAAAGAAACAAATTAGCGATGTTTGCCTTTCTCTTCATTGTCACAATGGTGATTATTTCTATTTTAGGTTATATTATTATTCCAGATAAAACACCTTTTGCGAATGATCAAGCTCTTGAATTGGCCACTAAAAAACCGGGGTTTAAGGTGTTAACCTTGCAAAGGGTTCTTAATCGTGAAATTGATCAGCATAATTTCTTCTATAGAATGTTATTTGGTCAAGCGAAATCTATTCAGGAAATTTCAATTGATAACTTTGTAATTACTGGTGATAGTATTATTATTGAAGAGTACACCGGTGTTCAGCCTAATGATGGATTGAAATATGGTTTTCATATCGCTGATGTCGCATTTCCATTAAGGCCACAGTCAGATATTAAATTGGATAATAATGGACATTTTACATTTACTTTAGCGAATGGTGAGGCAAAAAGCATCAGTAGAAATGAGCTAATTAATCTAGCAAAAAATCAAATTAAAACTAAGTTTTATCTTTTAGGAACAGATCGCTTTGGACGTGATTTACTGAGTCAGCTTGTGATTGGAACCAGAGTTAGTCTCTCTGTGGGATTTATTGCGGTACTTATTTCATTGGTTGTGGGTATAAGTTTAGGCGCTTCTGCAGCCTATTTTGGAGGTTGGGTTGATCAATTTATTGTTTGGTTTATCAATGTTGTTTGGTCTATTCCTACTTTATTATTGGTGATTGCCATCACAATGGCATTGGGTAAAGGATACTGGCAAGTATTTATTGCTGTGGGACTTACAATGTGGGTTGAAGTTGCAAGGGTAGTAAGAGGGCAGGTGATGAGCATTCGTGAAAAGGAATATGTGGAAGCTGGAACTGCATTAGGCTACTCTTCATTTCGGATTATTTTTCGCCATATTTTACCTAACGTTTTGAGCCCTTTAATTGTTATTTCTGCTGCTAATTTTGCTTCAGCGATTTTGATTGAAGCAGGTTTGAGTTTTCTCGGTATTGGGGTTCAGCCTCCAACTCCGTCGTGGGGAATCATGATTAAAGAGCATTATGGCTATATTATTTTAGATTATGCTTATTTGGCAATTCTGCCAGGTTTTGCCATTATGATGATGGTACTTGCTTTTATGATTGTTGGAAATGGACTACGAGATGCACTTGATGTTAAAGTAGTTAAGGATTAAGCTAAACAGAATTTGATATTGAAATTATGAAAATGAGCCTTTCGGTGAAATATTCTACTTCGTTTTTTTTAGAATAGATCGGTTAGTTTTAATCTTGGTTGTCGCATCTTCATTTTGAGATTCGGTAGGGTTAGTTTTCTTTTCTCGATATTGGCTGATACGTTTTTTTATTGCAGCAGTAACAGTTTCATAGGAACTTTCAGCATCTTGTTTAGATTCTTCAGTTTTTATTTTCAACTCCTTTTCCTTTTCAAATATTTCAACGGCCTTCTCGCTTATAATTTGATTCTTTTTACTCATTCTGTCTCCAGGAAATAATAAATCAAGTTCATTTTGGCAATAACTGGCAATATCCGGAAAAAACGCCTTAAATTCAGCTTCGTAAAGTTCATAATCATCAATAAGATCATCAACTACAAACTCCATATTGGATTTGTAATTGGCTCTTCTTGCCATAATTTGAAAGCTACGCCTTAGACCTTCCATCTTTGCATAACTTGTTAACCAATTTTGCATAATAATAAAAGGAAGTATCTTTTTTGTTTTGCTCGGAAGTAAACTATAGTTTCTTAATAATATTCCGTAACTATACGATGTGAAACTTGATAGGTAAAAGTCAGAGTAATTATCCCAATTTTTTGCTAAAAAATGATCGTAAAAAATATCAGCAATTACTCCTGCATATTTATGGTATTTAGTATGTAACCGAGCCCGAGTTTTCATGAATTCGGGATGATGATCTGTATAGTAATCAATTTTGCGATGAAGCATAATGCCATCAACTACTTCCTTAGGAAACTTCTCAATTTTATTACCACGAATATGATCTGCAATAAAATTGCCAAGCATAATGTGCTCGTGGTCTCCAGAAAGTTTTAAGTGAGCTAAAAAGTTCATTATTGATTCTATTTATTCTGTAATATTTATTAACGTTTTTTAAATCAAAAGGTTACATTGTAAATTATTAAATTCATGTCATTTCATTTAGATATTTATTGAGTCCTTAAATACAAATGATTTGATGCAGTAAAGATAGATGTATTCCAGAAAAGTTGTCTAGGCAAAATGCCTGTTTTTGTATGATATATGTTCATTTTTGGTTGTTATGAAGTTTTATTTAGACATTAAAATATTTCCAATTTTAATAGCAGTCTTTTCTTACTTTTGCATCATGAATAATGCGATACTAATTTTAGATTTCGGGTCTCAATATACACAGTTAATAGCCCGCCGAGTACGTGAACTCAACGTCTATTGTGAGATTCACCCTTTCAATCACATTCCTGAAGATTTGTCAGTTTTTAAAGGTGTTATCTTATCTGGGAGCCCTTTTTCTGTGCGTGATAATGAAGCGCCTATGCCAGATTTGGAAAATATCCGAGGGTTTAAGCCGCTATTGGGTGTATGTTACGGTGCACAATATTTGGCACAAGTGGAAGGTGGAAACGTGATGCCCTCAGGCACAAGAGAGTATGGTAGAGCAAATTTAGCCTATGCAAACCAAGATAGTGAATTGATAAAAGGCATGTCATTGGGCAGCCAAGTGTGGATGTCCCATGGTGATACAATTACCAAAGTGCCTGAAAGTTTTGAAATAATTAGTAGCACAGCAGATGTTGAGGTAGCTGGTTTTAAAATAAAAGGTGAAACCACTTATGGCATTCAATTTCACCCTGAGGTTTATCATTCAAAAGAAGGCTCAATATTACTTAAAAACTATATTGTAAATATTTGCGGGTGCGCCCAAGATTGGACTCCAGATTCATTTGTTGAGATAACAGTTAATGAACTGAAAAGTCAATTGAATGACGATAAAGTTATATTAGGACTTTCAGGCGGAGTGGATTCTTCCGTTGCTGCGGTATTGCTACATAAGGCAATCGGAGAAAATCTCTATTGCATTTTTGTTGATAATGGCTTACTACGTAAAAATGAATTTGAAGAAGTGCTTCTTTCATACCAAAACATGGGACTTAACGTTAAAGGTGTTGATGCAAAAGAGAAATTTTATTCAGCTTTAAAAGGCTTAACAGACCCTGAACTAAAACGCAAGGCTATTGGTAAAACTTTTATCGATGTTTTTGATGATGAAAGTCATAAGATTGAGAATGTGAGCTGGTTAGCCCAAGGAACTATTTATCCAGACGTAATAGAGTCGATTTCTGTTAAAGGTCCATCGATGACTATTAAATCGCACCATAATGTGGGTGGATTGCCTGATTATATGAAACTAAAGGTTGTAGAACCGCTTAAAGCTTTATTTAAAGATGAAGTAAGAAGAGTAGGAAAAGCAATGAATATAAAACAAGAATTATTGGGTCGCCATCCTTTTCCTGGACCTGGTTTAGGAATCAGAATACTTGGAGATATTACCGCCGAAAAAGTTAGAATTCTGCAAGATGTTGATTATATTTTTATTCAGGGACTTAAAGACAATGACTTATATGATACGGTTTGGCAAGCAGGATCTATGTTGCTGCCAATACAATCTGTTGGTGTAATGGGCGATGAGAGAACCTATGAACAAGTGGTTGCCTTGCGTGCTGTCGAATCTACTGATGGCATGACTGCAGACTGGGTGCATTTGCCATATGAGTTTTTGGCTAAAGTGTCTAATGATATCATTAATAAAGTAAAAGGTGTTAATAGAGTGGTTTATGATATCAGTTCTAAACCACCTGCAACTATAGAGTGGGAATAGATTTTTTTAACTATCTCATTAACAGAATTATAATACTTAATTTAAATTTAAGATATATTATGAGAGGATTTGTTATATTGTCTTTTTGTCTTTTGATTTTTGCTTGGCCACAATCACTTTCAGCTCAAGGTGAAATAATAAAATCAACAGAAATTGTACAAGATATAGAAGGAAATAATTATTATTTGCATAAAGTTAGTAAAGGTGAGAATTTATATCGCATTGCTGAAGCTTATGGGGTAAGTGTAGATGAAATTTCAAAATCTAATGCAATAGGTTTAGACCAAGGAATTAAACTGGGTCAGGAAATAAAAATTCCAATCGGAAAATCAAAAACTGTTGGTGGTCAAGATGAAATAAAGCAGGCCCCTAAAGGATATAAATATCATCAGGTTGCAAAGGGTGAAACCCTTTACCGAATTACGATTGATTACCAAGTAAGTATTGAAGATTTGGAAAAAGTAAACCCTGGATTGACCACAAATATTAATGAAGGTCAGTTGATTTTGATACCCACTCATGAGCAGCTTATAGCAGAAATTGCAGCCGAAAAATATGATAGTTTAGAGCCTTATGAAATTCAGAAGAAAGATACTTATTATCGATTAGAAAAGAAATTCAAACTAAATCAGCAACAGTTTGAACAGCTTAATCCTCAATTGAAAACTCTGAGCCTTCAAAAAGGAATGATAATTCTAGTGCCAGTTGGTTACAAAAAAGAAGAGATTATTCCAGAATACCAACCGATTGTATTGGATCCAGTTTTGCCAAATAAGGATTTTGAGAATAAATCGAATGGTTTGAAAGAGAATGGATTGGTAATTGTCGATAACCAGCAGGTTTATAAAATTGGTTTTATGATTCCGTTGTTTACCAACTTAAATCACGAAATAAAAGTGCAAAATGAATACCTTATTAAAAAGGATGAAGATTATAAATCGTTTCGGTTTATTGAATTCCTACAAGGTGCATTAATGGCTCTCGATTCTCTCGAAAAATTAGGATTAAAAGCCGAAGTTTATATTTGGGATACTCAAGCTAAAACTTCAAAAATAGATTCTATTTGTGCTTTAAAAGAGTTTCAAGAATTAGATATTTTGATCGGGCCTTTTTATTCCGATAATATTAAACGAGTTCAGAAATATACATCTCAATATCATGTAAAACTTGTTGACTTATTTAGCGCAAAGGCTAATACTGTTGATTCGTTAGCACAACAATTTATCATTAAATCTGATCAGCAGAATAATTATCAGAGTTTGGTAAAATATATTAATGATAGTATTCCTAACTACAGAATATCTATTATTCATCAAGGAAGAACAAATGAACTTAGTAAATTTAATAAACTAAATGCTGCTTTACAAGCTAATTCCGGAATTGATACTAATAGAATTCATGTTTATAATTACTCTTCGGGTGGTTTTAATACTTTGTTAAATGATTTGAATAGCAGTGCAATAAATGTGATATTTAACTTGGTAGAAGATGAAGCACGTATTAGCAATTTTCTACGTCAATTGAGCTTGAAGAAAAAGACTTTTAACATAATGGTCATGGGTCAGGAACAGGATTGGTCGAAATTTACTACCATTGAAGAAGGGTATTTGAGCGACCTGCATTATACTTACAGCACTGATTATTACGTAGATTATAGTGATAGCTCAAGTGTAATTCCTTTCGAAAATAAGTTTTATAATAAGAATGCACGTATTCCAGGAAAATTGGCCTATTTAGGTTTTGATGTGAGTTGGTTTTTTGGAAATGCAATTTATTATTATGGAATAAATTTCGGAGCTTTAAACAATCAATTTGACTTTAAAGGGATGCATAATAATTTCAAATTTGTTGAAACTCGTGAAGGAATTTATTTAAATAAATCAATAAATATTATTCAATATAATGAATATCAAATAATTATAAAAAACTAATTTCTGTATGGGAGGAGATAATGGCTTTATTTTTTTTATTGTAGCTATTGTTATTGCTCATTTTTTATTTGGAATTGGGTATCTAATTTACAAGATTTACAGAAGAAAATAATTAATCTATAAATGATTCTACAGGTAAAAATGTAATATGATTTAAGTATTCAAATAAATCTGAGTTTTTATTTAGAAATAGAATTACTTTTGCAAACTAATATAAAAATCAATAACCATGAATTTAGATAGTATATTATTAGGAATGCTTGGCGCAAATGAAATCATTATTATTTTAGCGGTCGTACTTTTATTATTTGGTGGAAAGAAAATTCCTGAATTAATGAGAGGACTTGGTAAGGGCATGAAAGAATTTAAAGATGCTACAAAAGACATCCAAAATGAAATAAAAGATATAGATGTAACTAAGGAATTAAAGAAATAAATTACATTTATGGCTAAAAAAAAGCTTGTAGAATCTGAGGAGCATGAAAAAGCTGAATTAACTTTCTGGGATCATTTAGATGTCTTGAGGTTTGCATTAATGAGATCAACTATAGTGATTTTTGCATTAGCCATTATTGCATTTTACTTTACAGATTTTATTTACTCCGTTGTTATTTTAGGTCCTAAAACACCTGATTTTATTACTAATACTCTTTTTTGTCAATTAGGCGATTTTATTCATGTTGATAGTTTGTGCATCAATCAAGTTGACTTTAAACTCAATAATTTTGAAATGGCTGGTCAGTTTAGAAGCAACTTACTAATTTCTATAGTAGTTGGTTTGGTGGCCGGAATGCCTTATCTTTTAACAGAATTTTGGTTATTTATTAAACCAGCGTTGACAATTAGCGAACGTAAAGGAATACGTGGATTTGTTTTTATAACCTCTTTTTTATTCACAGTAGGTGTTTCTTTTGGTTATTTCTTAATCTCACCTTTGGCGATTAATTTCTTGGCTACATGGTCATTAAGTCCTGATATTGAAAATACATTAAGATTGGGCTCATATATTAGCATGATTGTGATGATTTCTCTTTCTACAGGAATTGTTTTTCAGTTACCAGTTCTGATTTATTTTTTAGCTAAAATGGGCATTGTTACGGTCGCATTTCTTAAGAGTTATAGAAAACACGCTATTGTCGTTTTCTTTATATTATCCGCTATTATTACCCCTCCAGATATGTTCAGTCAATTTTTGGTCGCATTTCCTCTTTTACTATTATATGAAATAAGTATAAAAATTGCTAAGCGAGTTGAAAGTAAACGAGTAGCGGAATTATAGAAATCACAGCACTATGCGAGATAATATTTTTTCAACAAAACAGAAGGCCGTAAAAATAAATATTGAAGACAAGGTCTATGGAACTTTGGCTGAGATAGGAGGTGGTCAAGAAGTGGCTAGAGCCTTCTTTCAGGCGGGCGGCGCTTCTGGTACAGTTGCCAAAAGCATTTCTGCTTACGATAAAACCTTTTCAGATTATTACTATAATAACAATCAACCTGGAAGATACGTATCTCAAGACCGTCTTTCGAAAATGCTTTTGAAAGAGTATCAAGATTTACAAAATGTAATTACTCAAAATGTAGATGAAGATACTCTGTTTTTTGCTTTTGCGGATACCGTGGAGACATTGAATTATCAGAAAAGCAATGTACCTCATGGATGGATGGGAGTCCGGTTTCAGTTAAGCGACCGCAGTCAACCAAACGAGGTCAACATTCACTTTAATCTATTAGAAAATGATGCTGGTTTACAGCAATATACACTCGGTACTTTAGGAGTAAACTTAATTTACGCATGTTTTCATCACGCTGATTCTCCAAATAATTTTTTAATTACTTTGATGGATAATTTGGATCAATTTCGTGTAGAAATTGATATGGTAAGTATGCATGGACCTGATTTGGATTATATTGACAATCGGCTTCTCGGAGTGCAAATGGTGAAAAATGGGATGACTAATGTCGTCATGTTTGACAAAAATGGGAAGATTACCCAACTAGCAGATGCTGTTTATAAAAAGAATGTAATTGCGATAAGAGGTAGTTTTAGACCCATTACTTATGTTGGTTTTGATATGATTAAAACCAGTATTCAGATGCTGAAGCGAGAAGGTGACTATAATAAGGACTCAACCATAGTTCTCTGCGAAATAACTATGCGTAATTTAATGTCGAGTGGTGAATTTGACGAGCGTGATTTTCTGGCAAGAGTTGATATTTTAAATGGGATGAATCAAAATGTTATTGTTTCTAATTATCAGTATTTCTATAAGTTAACCGATTTTTTCAACCGTTTTAATATCAATAAGCTTAGGGTAGTTATTGGAGTCCCTACGCTTCGTAACCTAGTCGAAAGCAAATATTATACAGATTTAAAAGGTGGTTTGATTGAAGCATTTGGAAAACTTTTTGCCGAAAATGTAAAGCTTTATGTTTACCCATTAATTGAAAATAAACGACTTCAAACCGGTAGGTTGCTAAATGTACAAGAAGATATGTTTTACCTTTATCAGCATCTTTTGAGTAATGATAAAATTGTTGATCTTGAGAATGTTAATAAGGCTTGGCAAGGGATTTTTGCCCGAGAAGTATTAAAGAAAATACAAAATGGTGAAAAGGGATGGGAATCTGCGATGCCTATTTTTGTTTCTAAGCAAATAAAATCACACCAACTCTTCGGTTTTAAGAATTCAGAAAATAATTCATAATATTAGCTTTATATATCTGTAAATTAAATAATTATGATATAAATACAGTCTCTATTGTTAACGTAGTAGGTATATAATAATAGTTTTTTTATGATAAAATATACCTAATTTCTACCTAAGCTTAGGTAGAAATTTTCAGCAAACACATCCTATATTTGTAAAAAAATATCAATATATATATACTTAGAAAAACCATTTGCAAATTGCAGATGGTTTTCTTTTTTTAGAAATATATTTAATAACTCATCTTAATTATCAAAATATTCCATTTGTGCAGAACAACATGCAATGCCATGAGTAGAATTGATTTTGCTAAAAATGATATATTAATTTAAATTATTTACTCAAAATGCTATAAATGATATATATATGTAATTGGTATTACTAAATTATTTAACGTAGTAGGTATATAATTAGTTTTTATTTAAACCGAAATATACCTAATCTATACCTAAGCCTAGGGATATGTAGTAAAGGAATAAGGTTTAATATTGTGGAAAATAAAATGAAAAATCTTTATATAACCTGAAGAAAACACCTAGTGCAAAAAAAACCATCTGTCTTTGGCGGGTGGTTTTTTATTTTTAATAAAGAAATTTTGAATTTATAATTCTAATAGCAAATCAAAAATGCAAATTTAATAATAGTTTGAAGAGAAATACATCGCTTAAACCTCTTAGCAATTATTCAAAATTAGCTGATTAGATATATAAACTTGATTTGTCAATTATTAAGTTCACGAAAAAAAATATTGACGAATAAACCAAAAAACCTATTAGCTTTGCAATCCTATGTTGAAAACGCTATACATTCGGAATTATGCACTGATAGAGACACTTGAGCTTGATTTTTATGCAGGTTTAAATATCATTACTGGTGAAACTGGTGCTGGTAAATCTATTATTATTGGTGCTCTAGGCTTGATTCTTGGCAATCGTGCTGATGTTAGTGTGCTCAATAAAGAGGACGGAAAATGCATTATCGAAGGCACTTTTGATACAACAAGCTCTGCCATTGAAAAATTCCTTGTATCGAATGAATTAGACGTTGAAACTGAATTAAAGATAAGACGAGAAATTACGGTTACTGGCAAATCTAGAGCATTTATTAATGATACACCGGTTGGCTTACCTATTTTAAAGGAACTGTCAAGTTTATTGGTAGATGTAAATGCTCAAAATCAAACCTATATATTTAAAAGTTCTGAAATTCAACTAGCGATGTTAGATGAATTTACTGAAAATAAGTCACAGTTGGAGGCATTCCAGCACAAGTACAGCGACTATATAAGTTTAAAGAAACAATTGAAATCTCTTCTTGAAAAAGAAGCATTGGCTCGCCAACAACAGGATTTTTTACAATTTCAGTTTGATGAACTTAGTGAGGCTAGTTTGAAAGAAGATGAGGATGATTTATTGAAAAGCGAACTTCAATGGATGGATAATGTTGAGGTTATAAAACAAGCACTGTTTTATGCAACTCAAAAATTAAATGAAGCTGATGATAATGTAATTAGCCAATTACAAGGAGTGCTTGGTCAATTGAGCTCTTTGCAAGCAATGCATTCCGATTTTAAAAATATGCAGGAGCGATTACAATCTTCATTGATAGAGTTACAAGATATTGCTTCAGAATATGAAAAGCTTTATGAACAAACTGATTTTGACCCAAATCTACATAATACTATACAAGCGCGATTTGATTTACTGACTCATTTGCAACAAAAACACCGCAAGCAGAATTCTAATGAATTATTGGAATTATTATCTGATTTAGATCAACAATTGCTTGAATTTAGTAGCCTTTCTGACCAAATTAATACAGTTTCTTCTAATTTGGAAAGCCAAAGACTTCAGCTTAATAAAATGGCAAAACAACTTTCTAGCAATCGAAAGTCAGGCTTAAAAACAATAGAGGAAAAAGTTATTCATGGCTTGCATGAGTTGGGAATGAAAGATGCGATTTTTAAAATTGAGATAATAGAATTACCGGAGCTTAGCTCTACTGGAATAGATAAAGTTGACTTTCTATTTTCATCAAATAAGGGAAGGGCAATTGATTTAATTTCTAAAATAGCATCAGGTGGAGAATTATCAAGATTAGTATTGACATTGAAGTCTTTATTATCAGCTAGCCGTAGTTTACCAACCGTTATTTTTGATGAAATTGACACAGGTGTTTCTGGTGATATTGCTTCGAAAGTTGGGAACACGATGAAAAAAATGTCAGAGAATATGCAAGTAATTGCCATCACTCATTTGCCTCAAATTGCCGCAAAAGCAAAGTGGCATTATAAGGTTTATAAGAAGGAAGTTAATGAAGTCACTCAAAGTGATATTTTATTGATGACAGAAGAAGAGAGACTTCATGAACTTGCGTTGATGATAAGTGGAGATGCCCAGTCTAAATCAGCTATTAAAATGGCTGAGGAGTTGATAGGCTAGATTGATTTTAAAATATTAAGCCTCTACTTTTTCCTTAATAGCTTTGCTTTCCATCCACCAAATAACTACGATTCCAATTACTATGATGGTAATAGCAATAGCAAATTCCATGTTCATCTCTGGAAAAAAGTAGTCATATCCAATTACTTTTGTTTTTTCACCAAAAGCTTGTGTTATTGCATTTTTCCAAGGCCAAATTACTCCTAAGCTACCTAGAATAAATCCAGTGAGTACAGCCAAAGTTTGGTCTTTAAATTTCTTAAAGAGCCATGATAATAGGTGAGAAAAAGCAATTAATCCTAATACTGCTCCAATTCCAACGGGAATGATGATTTCTAAACGCATGTTATTAATGGCATCAATAGCAACTAATTGATAATTGCCCATTAAAATAAGAACATAAGATCCAGATAATCCAGGTAATATCATCGAGCAAATAGCAACTACACCACAGATGATTAAGTATATAAAGCTATCATTTTCACTAGCGGGAGTCATAAAAGTCATGGCCATAGCAATAGCTGAACCCAAAACAAAACTGATAATTGTACTTAAGTTCCATTTTTCAATAGTTCTGCCAACGAAATAAATAGAGGCTAAAATCAATCCAAAAAAGAATGACCAAATATATACTGGATAAAACTCAAATAAATATTCAAATAAACGAGCCACCGCTATAATCGCTATGCCTACACCAAAAAATACAGAGACTAGGAATCCTAAATCAATATAAGCCGCAAATGCTTTGAATTCTCCTTTGAAAATCAATTTAATAGCTTTTAAATCAAATGATTTGATGGCATTAATTAGCCTTTCAAATATTCCAGTTATCAGCGCTATTGTGCCACCAGAAACACCAGGGATTACATTAGCAATTCCCATTGCCATGCCTTTAATCATTATAGTAATGAATTCTTTTATCATATCTAGTATATTTTAGAATTGGCAAAAATACATGATTTGAGGTTTGAAATGAGATAAAAAACCATCGTATTTTCAATCCCTGAAAACCCTATTTTTGTGTTTTATAAAATATAATCAAATACCATATGGATTTCATTTCAGTTTTACTTATTGCAATTGGATTATCCATGGATTCTTTTGCTGTTTCTGTGTCTAATGGTTTGTCTGTTAAAGATTTAAAATTTAGTAAGGCTGTTGTTATCGCTTTTTTCTTAGCTTTTTTCCAAACCTTAATGCCATTTTTAGGTTGGTTTATAGGTTTAAGTGTGGAGCATCTAATTAAAGAATTTGATCATTGGATAGCCTTTACACTACTTGGATTAATTGGTGCTAAGATGATTTATGAGGGCTTATCGAAAGACGAAAAAGAAAAGCCAACACAATTAACATATTTAATTATTATCGCTCAATCTATTGCGACCAGTATAGATGCATTTGTTGTGGGAGTTAGTCTTGCATTTTTGGGAATCCCAATTATGAAACCACTTGTCATTATTGGTGTTGTAACCTTTTTGTTCTCAATGATTGGCATGAAATTAGGAATTTTTATTGGAAAACAATTTGGTAAATCAATAGAGGTTTTTGGTGGATTAATTTTAGTTGGTATTGGTACAAAAATTTTGTTCGACCACTTGGGTTATTTGCCATAATTTGAGCGCTTATTCTTTAAAAAAATCCTAATATCGCAAGCACAAAATCTTTACTTTTGTAGCTTTCTCAGAAGTATTTATAATGAATTTTTATCATCCTGAATTTCTGTACGGACTCATTGCTTTAATTATTCCCTTAATTATACATCTGTTTAATTTTAAAAGGTTTAAAAAAGTATATTTCACTAACTTAGCTTTTTTAAGAGATATTCAACAACAAAGCAAAAGGCATTCTCAATGGCGTCATTTATTGGTTATGTTTATGAGGATGTTATTTATTGCTGCAATAGTTTTAGCTTTTGCTGGACCATATCTGAGTAATGATGGCGAAGGATTGAAACAATCTGATGAGTCTTATGTCAATGTTTTCCTCGATAATTCTTTTAGCATGGAAGCACGAGGTCAGGAGGGAAGTCTTTTTGAGGAAGCAAGAAGTGAAGCTCGTAAAATTGCTTTAGCGTACAAACCTTCTGATCATTTCAGATTACTTTCAAATGAGCCTTATAGCTTTTCACGCTCCTTTGTGAGTAGAGAAGTTTTCTTGGAGCAATTGCAAGAAATAGAAATCGGGAAATCTGGAATTTCATTTGATAAGATTCCTCAGTATCTTATACATGATGATGATCTTAAGAAAAGTTCTCCTGAACAATTATTCCTAATATCTGATTTTCAAAAGAAGCAAGCATTTACAAATCACTGGGAGGTAGATTCCAATTTAGAGATTAGTTTGGTGCCTTTAATATCAGCTAGTCAGGGAAATATATTCATAGATTCGGTTTGGCTGGAAGTCCCACTATTGCAACCGAACCAAATTGTTGAGTTGCATTTTAGGCTTCAGAATCAATCTGATGTGCCTCTTGAAGATTTTCCTTTAATACTAAAAGTGGCCAATAGTCAAAAGTCCGTAGTCAGCATTTCTGTGGATGCTTTTGCCTCAGCACAATCTAGTTTTGTTTTCCGAACTGATACTGCTGGATACTATCCTGCTACTATTGAAATTCAAGATTTTCCCATAGTTTATGACGATCAATTTTTTTGTTCTTTCTTTGTGCAAGAAACTATTGATGTATTATTGATTTCATCGGTAAAAGCTAATCAAGATATTAAAACTTACCTTGAAAGTGATAGTGTATACCATGCCGATTATATGGAAGAAAATTCAATTGACTATGGTACCTTCTCTAAATATTCTACCATCATATTAAATGGATTAAATAAGTATTCGACAGGTTTATTGATTGAAATTCAGAAGTTTGTTAAATCAGGTCATAATGTGATTTTAATTCCATCTGCAAATAGCGAGCAGGCTCAGCTTAATAATGCATATAAAGCGCTTTCATTACCACAAGTGTCTGCAAAAGATACTTTGTTTAGATTCATGAAAAACTTTGATTTACAAAGTCCTGAATTTAAAGATATTTTTGAATTGAATCAAGGTCAAAAGGGTTTAGATTTTAACACTGACCTTCCTTATTTTAAAATGCATTTTGTTTTAAACGAAATGATTAGCCCTTTATCAGACGTATTAATAGAGGACGAAACCAATGCATCTATTTTAATCAAATCTTTAATAGGCGAAGGAAAAGTTTATGGTTTTTATACACCTTTTGATAATAGCTTGAGTAATTTTTCTGCCCATGCAGTATTTGTACCTGTGCTATTTAATTTGTTTAGACAAATCAATATTGATCCAAAATTATACTTTTTCTTAGGTCAGGCGGAGGATTTCACTCTGAGTTATTTTCCTGATAATGAAGATGGAATTCTAAAAATGCGTCATTGGTCTGATTCAGTTGAGTTTATTCCTCAATCTGTTTTTCATCAAGGACATCTTAATCTAAATTTTCAGCAAAGCCCTGAACAAGCTGGAATTTATCAATTGTATGATCATGAAAAATTGATTAGTTTTTTGAGTTTTAATTTTGATAGAAATGAATCATTTTTGAGTTATTTTACCAAATCGGAGCTAGCAGAACTGCTAAAGGAAAACAATTGGAAGAATGTGAAGATTTTGGATCTTCAAAATGAAACGATTAATCAGTATATTACTACCAACAAGGATGGCTTACAATTGTGGAAATTATTTATTCTTTTTGCATTGGGCTTCTTAATAATTGAATTATTTTTGTTGCGATATAGCAAATAGTAACGAGAACGGAATATGGACGATAAAAACATGGCTTTAGAGTCAGAGGAATTAAATCAGGAGGAAAAGAAAATAGCCGATACTTCGCTATCTCACACCAAAACACTTTCGGATTTATACGAAGATTGGTTTTTGGATTATGCTTCATATGTAGTTCTTGAGCGTGCCGTTCCGGATATCAGAGACGGCTATAAACCAGTACAGCGTAGAATTTTACATTCCATGAAAGAAATTGATGATGGACGCTATAATAAAGTCGCGAACATCATTGGCCATACCATGAAATATCATCCTCATGGTGACCGTTCTATCGGAGATGCATTGGTGCAGTTGGGTCAGCGCGAATTACTTGTTGACATGCAAGGAAACTGGGGAAATATTCACACAGGTGATTCAGCTGCGGCTCCTCGATATATTGAAGCTCGCTTAAGTAAATTTGCTCTTGAAGTGGTTTTTAATCCTAAAACTACTAAGTGGAATTTGTCCTATGATGGGCGCAATAAAGAACCGGATAGTTTGCCAGTGAAGTTCCCAATGTTGTTGGTTATGGGTGTTGAGGGAATTGCAGTTGGTATGGCATCTAAATTATTACCACATAATTTTAATGAGCTTATTGATGCCTCAATTAATCACTTATTGGGAAAACCATTTGATCTATATCCTGATTTTATTACCGGAGGAATGGCCGATGTTAGTAAATATAATGATGGAATAAGAGGAGGGAAAGTTAGAGTTAGGGCAAAAATTAATAAACTGGATACCAAAACTTTAGTTATAACAGAACTTCCGTTTTCGACTAATACCACTACTCTGATTGAATCTATCATATCTGCTACCGATAAGGGTAATATCAAGATTAAAAAAATTGAAGACAATACTGCAGAAAATGTTGAAATAGTCATTCATTTAGGTGCAAATGTTTCCCCTGATCAAACTATTGATGCATTATATGCCTTTACAAGATGCGAAGATTCCATTTCACCTAATTCAACTGTAATTAGCGGAAATAGACCTGTATTTATTGGTATGAAGGAGATTCTTAGGATTTCAACCGATCAAACAGTAGGGTTGCTTAAATTGGAATTGCAAATTAAACGGGATGAATTACTTGAAAGATGGCATTTTTCTTCTTTAGAAAAAATATTTATCAGGGAGCGATTATATAGAAATATTGAAGAGGCTGAAAGTTTTGAAAATGCGATAGAGATTATAGATAAGGCGCTTGATCCATATAAGAAATTATTTAAAAGACCTATAGTTAAAGAAGATATCGAAAGATTGACGGAGATTAAGATCAGAAGAATTTCAAAATATAATGAATTTAAGGCTGATGAAGTCATCAAAGGTCTTGAAGATGAAATTGACGAAGTAGATCATCATTTGGCTAATTTGATTAAATTTGCAATCAATTATTTCAAAAGAATTAAAGAAAAATACGGGAAGGGAAGAGAGCGTAAAACAGAATTGCGCAATTTTGATAATATAAATGCCGCTTCTGTTGCTGTAAATAATGTGAAGCTTTATGTTAATAGAGAAGAGGGTTTTGTTGGAACATCGCTTAGAAAAGATGAATTCGTAGTCGATTGTTCTGACCTTGATGATGTTATTGTTTTCAGAGAAGATGGAAATTTCCAGGTAACCAAAGTAGCTGATAAAACTTTTGTGGGTAAAGATATTCTTCATGTAGGAATATTGAAACGAAATGACGATCGTACAATTTATAATATGATTTACCGCGATGGAAAAGTAGGCAATAATTATGTAAAAAGATTTGCTGTTACTTCCGTTATTAGAGATAAATTATATCATTTGACTAAGGGTAACGAGGGTTCAAAGGTGATTTATTTTACTGCCAATCCAAATGGCGAAGCAGAAGTTGTAAAAATTAAATTGAGGCCACGTCCAAAATTGAAGAAGCTTAATATTGATTTTGATTTCAGTGATGTAACAATTAAAGGGCGAAATGCCAACGGAAATATCATCACCAAAAATATCATCAGTAAAATTACACTAAAGGAAGATGGTGTCTCTACTCTCGGCGCTATGGATATTTGGTATGATCCTACGGTGAAACGATTGAATACCGAGGAAAGAGGCCAATATTTAGGTGCTTTTTCAGCCGAAGATGAAGTGTTGAATATTATGTCTTCTGGAGTTTATAAAACTACTGGTTTTGACTTAACTACTCACTTTGCTGATGATCTTTTGATGTTGCAAAAATTTGATTCAGAAAAAGTCTGGACCGCTGTTTATTGGGAAGGTGAATCGAGTTTCTATTATTTGAAACGTTTTAAATTCACTGCTTCGGATAAAGATTATGCTTTTATTTCTGAAGACCCAAAATCCAAATTGCTTTATATAAGTGATAATTTAAATCCTCAGTTTAATCTGATTTTCGATCCTAAGGATGGCCCTCGAAATCGTGATTCTGAAATGGTAAATTCTGTAGAGTTTATCGATGAAAAAAGTTATAAGGCGAAGGGTAAACGACTGTCAACGTATAAGTTGAAGACGATTAAAATGATTGAACCTGAAGATATTAAGGAGGTTGAAGAAGTTATAGAAGGTGAAAACATTGATGGTGTTGAAGAGGTAGTAGAACTTGAAAAAGTTGATGAGGTTGAAAAAGTTGTAGAAGTGGAAGAAGTATTGGAAGAGGAGGAACCTAGCGAATCTTTGGAGGTTGAGAAAGCGGAAGAGCCAGTAAAAAAAGAGGCTAAGGCTTTGGATACAAAAGCTGATAAGGATTCTGACCTTCTGAAAAAACCAACTTTGGAAACTGAAGCTAAAGAAACTAAACCAACTAAAGCAAAAAAGCCTAAAACTGCCAAGCAGAAAAAAGTAATTAAACCTATTAAACCTGAGCAGAAATTGAAAGTGAGTTTGGACGGAGAGGAGCCTTTGCAGATGGAATTGGATTTGTAAAATAATTGTAGGACCTTATGGTAATCATTTGTCTTTGGCCAATAAACTAAAAATTTCTTCTCAAATGTTCGTATAAAGCTATAGAAGTAGCTTGCACAACATTAAGCGATTTAACGCTCCCAATCATGGGGATATATACTTTTTTATGGCATAGATTTACATTATCCACATCAATACCATAACGTTCGTCACCAACAACGAAGGCTACTTTTTTAGGCCATTTAGCATCAAAGATCATTTCAGAATCTCCTGTAGTCTCTAAGGCGATAATTGTATATTCTTTTGGAATAAGCTCGATCCATTCATCATTTTTTGCAAATTTCCAAGCAATTTTATTGAAAGCTGTGGTGGCAGTTTTTTTGATTTTTGCAGTTTTATGTTCCTTGATATCTGTTGTGATAATCACCTCTTTACAACCAATTGTACCCGCAAGTCGAATTAACCCTCCAATGTTTTCTGGGTTTCTAATTCCAATTCCAACAATAATGGGTTCACCATCCTTATCCCAAATATTAAATATTTTTGATTCAAAAAATTTCTGTGATGAAGTTAAATCAATATCGATTGTTGGTTTTGTCATAGGATTTTACAATTAATTTAATGGCTTACATTTCTTCATTAGAGAAGAAGTCGCTAATTTCCTGATTTTTGTTTAAATCAATATATAAAGTTTGCAATCCAAGTGCTTCAGCGGCTTCAATATTTTGCATCGAGTCATCCACGAAAAGAGTCTCTTCTAATTTTAAATGATGTCGATTTATTACATATTCAAAAATATTAGCATTGGGTTTTCGAAGACCCAAGTCGTGAGAGAAATATGCCTTTTCGAATAAGCTTTCCAGTCCATCAATTCCGTGATTATTTCTTAAGTCTGCTTGATATACATTGTAATGAATCTTATTCGTATTAGAAAGTAGGAAACATCGGTAATTCAGTCTAATATTTTGAAGAAGTGCTAATCTTTCAGGTGGAAAATCAAGGATGATTGCATTCCAAGCATGGTCAATTTGTTCATCTGAAAGTGGCAAATTGGAGAGCTTTCTTAATTCATTTCGGAAATCTTCTGCACTAATTTTGCCCATTTCGAGGTCTGAAAATAGGTCATTCTGTACAGCTTTGGAATATAATTGATCAAAATCGTCAATGCCAAGGTTCTTAAAGGCAGTTGCAGAGCGCTCAAAATCAATGTTTAAGATTACTCCACCTAGGTCAAATATTATATTTCGTATCATAGCTAAAATTAATTGCAAATTTATCAATTTAAGCTTGCCAATATCGTATAATTGTTTACTTTTGCAATCCTAAATTTAATAGTAGAGCGCTTTACTATTAAAGGGCCTATAGCTCAGTTGGTTAGAGTAGTTGACTCATAATCAATTGGTCCCTGGTTCGAGCCCAGGTGGGCCCACAAAATTAAAGCCAACGCGAAAGCGATTGGCTTTTTTTGTGCCCCTTTG